>OGUD01001088.1_pt1 | contig 15807 bp, 15 predicted proteins | sample 1573671 | NCBI WGS metagenome assembly OGUD01 (sample SAMEA2582065, study PRJEB24529) | metagenome | biome: Human gut stool | place: China | collected 2011 | reverse complement strand
ATTTAAGAAGATATAAAAAGATAGTCAAAAAGACATATATAATTTAGATAAAATTCTAAATAGAATTGCTGGAAGGTGGGATGCTATGAGTTTTGCTGAGACATTTAAAGCACTTTCAGATCCGGTTCGGAGAGAGATTCTCGTTTTGCTGAAGAAAGGATCTTTATCAGCAGGGGAGATTGGGAGTCATTTTGACATGACTGGTGCAACAATTTCTTATCACTTGGGAATTTTGAAGAAAGCAGATCTGATATGTGAGACAAAACACAAAAATTATGTGTATTATGAGCTGAATATTTCAGCGGTAGAGGACATTATGTTATGGTTAGCAGACTTGAAGGGAGATGTGCAGAAATGAAAGAGTACAAAGGAAAAATTATTTTGACAAGCATGATGACAGTGATGCCGATAGTTGTGGGATTGCTGTTATGGAATCGACTTCCAGATACGATTGCGACACACTTTGATTCTGGGAATGTGGCGAATGGATGGAGCAGTAAGACATTTACTGTTTTGGGACTGCCGTTTATTTTGTTGGCCATTCATTTGGTTACAGTCATAGTTTCTCTAAATGATCCAAAACGGAAGAATATTGGCGGGAAGATGCTTACGCTGGTATTTTGGATTATACCGGTGATTTCGTGGGTGATGTTTGTTTCTATTTATGCATATGCATTAGAGTTGTCAATTGATATTGGTGTGGTATCCGGAATTCTTATCAGTGTGATTTTTCTCATTATGGGAAATTACATGTCAAAGAACCGGCAAAATTACACAGTTGGAATCAAACTGCCGTGGACATTGAACAGTACTGAAAATTGGAATCGAACGAATCGGTTTGCAGGAAGACTGTGGATTGCAGCAGGCGTTGTCTTGCTGATGAATGTTTTCTTTAATCAGACTGCAGTGCTGATCGGAGTGCTGATTGTAATTGGAGTGGTTCCGGTAATCTATTCATTTATATTGTATAAAAAGGGAATCTAGCAAAGATGTCTGTGTCAGCTTGTGGCACAGACATTTTTGCTGGTAAAATGAGAAAAGATAAGATATAATGAGGACGGAAAATGTTGTAAAAAAGTAAGGGGTAGATATGTTAGATAAGAAAAAATTTTTAGAAGAATATAATATTAGCGAAGAGGCTTTTCAGGAAGCGGGAATCGCATGGGAAGAGCTGCAGAAAATATATGAGAATTATCAAAAAATTGAGAAGGACTTAAGAGATATCGGAAAAGATTTTGTAGATGATTACCTTTATGATATCGAGAGAGCGGGGATTCATTCCTATCGCTATCGTACAAAGGCTCCTGGACATCTGATTGAAAAGATTATCCGAAAGCGTAGAGAGGCAAAGGACAAATTTGCGTTTTTGAATCATGAAAATTATTATAAGTATTTTACGGATTTGATTGGAATACGAGTATTTTTCTTATATCGGGAAGACTGGATTTACTTTCACAATTATATTACAAAGGTGTTTGAAAATAATCCGGATATTTATGTGGAGAACCGACTGGAAGATTTCGATGAGGATGTGAATCATTACTATCTTGCGGAACGACCGAAGGTGTATAAGCGTTCGGGAGACAGCAAGATCTATGATGAAAGGCTGATCGATATTAAAGCAGGCGGCATCTATCGGTCGCTTCATTATATTATCAAATATAAGGGATATTATGTGGAGGTACAGGGAAGAACATTGTTCGAGGAAGGATGGAGTGAGATTGATCATGATATTGTCTATCCGTATTTCAAAAACGACCCGATGCTGTGTGATTTTTCGACACTGCTGAATCGTTTGTCAGGAATGGCGGATGAGATGAGTTCCTACTTCCGGCGGATGAAAGAAGAAAAAGTGAATATGGAACGTGAGAACGAAAAGGAATAGAATGTGGTAAAACGCATTCTATTTTTACACCGAAAATAAGCCATTGCATACTATAAAGAAAAAAGGAATTATGAAAATTGGGAACAGATTTGTATCAGTTTGCTGTTGTGGGAGGTGATCTGCGGCAGTGGTATCTGGCAGACAGGCTGGCAGAGAGAGGATACCGAGTCCTGACATATGACTTATGCAAAGAGGAGAAAATTCCACGTGCAAAAACAGCATCTTCTGTGAAAGAGCTTACAAATGCGGCGGATGTGTTGATTTATCCGATTCCGTTTTTGAAACAAAAAGGTGTTTCAGGCATAGAAATTTCCAAGCGAAAAGAGGTTCTTTTGAATTTGCGAGAGGGACAGTTTTTCTTTGCAGGGGGGATTCCGAAACAGCTTTATCGGGATATGGAAGCGAAAGGGGTTCATGTCTTTGACCTTATGGATGATAAAAGTCTATCTGTGAAAAACAGTGCTGCAACTGCAGAAGGAATGATTGCGGAAGCGATAATTCGAAGTTCGAGAAATCTCCGTGAAAGCAGGTGCATGATATTAGGGTATGGAACGTGTGGAAGAATGCTTGGTTCATATCTGAAGGGTATCGGATGCGAAGTGGGAATTTTGGAAAAGAGCAGGGAAGCTTGTGCCTGTGCGAAAGCAGATGGTATGCAGATTATAGATGCAGGAACGCTTGAACGGGAACTTGAACAGATGGATATTATATTTAACACAGTGCCGCAGGTAATCCTGACAGCGGAGAGACTGGCCTATGTGCAAAAAGGGGCGTGGATTTTAGATATTGCCTCTGGCGCTGGCGGAGTAGATTATACGGCAGCGAGAAGAACAGGTGTGCAGGCAGTACAACTTCCCGGACTTCCGGGAAAATATGCACCTTGTTCCTCTGCTGAAATCATAGTAGATACCGTGCTTTGGAAATTAAGAGAATCTGTTGCTTAGTTTAAATATGTGGGAGGGTGTATGATGAAACTGAATGACAAGCGGATAGGTGTCGCTTTGAGCGGTTCGTTTTGTACCTATGACAAAGTGTTTAAAGAACTTCAGAAACTGGTGGATGAGGGGGCAAAAGTACAGACAATCTTTTCAGATGCATCTCAGACGATTGACAGTCGTTTTGGAAAGGCGGAGGAGTTCGTACAAAAGGCAGAAAGACTCACCGGAATCAGACCGATGCGCACAATTGCAGAGGCAGAACCAATCGGACCAAAGGAGCTTTTAGATCTTTTGATTATCCTTCCGTGTACAGGCAACACAATCGCAAAGCTTGCAAATGGAATTACGGATACACCGGTTCTGATGGCAGCAAAGGCACATCTTAGGAATGAAAAGCCGCTTTTGCTGTCGGTATCCACAAATGATGCGCTTGGCATGAATATGAAAAATATCGGATTACTTTTGAATGCAAAGCATATTTATTTTGTGCCGTTTGGACAGGATAATCCTCAAAAGAAACCAAACTCGATGATCGCGCATACGGAACTTTTGCTGGATGCGGCAAAAGAGGCGCTGGAAGGAAAACAATATCAGCCGGTAATTCAGTAAAGTGTAGAAATGCTCTGAAAAATTCAGGGCATTTTTCTTAAATTATAGGAAATTCCTTTGGAATCCTATAATTCAAAAAATGCACTTCGTGCAAAGATGCGCAGCTCGCGGGGGTGAAACTATCACTGCGTGAACCGCTCGCGCGCGAAGATTGCGCAATAGCGCAATCTTTTTTTATATAACACTAGAAAAAATGAGCATACAACGATATAATGAAATGCGTATGAAAAAAAGGAAGAGGGGAAGAATGATGGCGAAGAATATGACGGAGGGGAAACCGTTAAAACTAATATTGGCGTTTATGTTTCCGGTACTATGTGGGAATCTGTTTCAAAATTTTTATAATATTGTAGATTCTATGATTGTAGGAAGATTTCTGGGCGTAGACGCCCTTGCGGCGGTCGGAAGTACCACGTCTTTAAATTTTTTGGTAGTGGGGTGGATTACCGGAATGACGAGCGGATTTGGGATATTGATCTCACAGGCATATGGTGCAAAAGATGAGAAACGATTAAAACATTATGTGGCGATGTCGACGTATTTGTGCATTGCACTTGCAGTTGTGATGACAGTCGGGTTATTGTTGGCAAATGGATGGATTTTGACGACGATGAATACGCCGGAAAAGATTTATGCGGATACTTGGGAGTATATTGCAATCATCTATGCAGGTCTTCCGGCGACGATTCTATATAATATGCTGGCTGCGATTGCGCGATCTTTGGGAGACAGCAAGACACCGCTTGTCTTTTTGGTGTTATCGTCTGTTTTAAATATTGGCCTGGATCTTCTTTTGGTGGCGGTAATTCCACTTGGGGTGGCAGGTGCAGCTTATGCGACCGTTGCATCTCAGGCAGTATCTGGCATTTTATGTTTTATTTATGTATCGAAGAAGTATGAGATTGTCCGGTTTGGAAAACAAGAAAGGAAAATTTCTCTAAAGAGTATAAGACACCTTTTGTCGATGGGTGTTCCGATGGGACTGCAGTTTTCCATCACGGCAATTGGAACGATGATCGTACAATCTTCATTGAATCTGCTAGGTTCCATGTATATTGCATCTTACTCTGCGACAAGCAAGATTCAGAATATTGTGATGCAGGTGTACATGGCACTTGGAGCTGCGCTTGCAACGTATGCCGGACAGAACTACGGTGCAGGAAAAATCGGGCGGATCAAAAAAGGTCTGAATGTCAGTATCGGGGTGACGGCGGTTTACAGTGTCGTGATCATGGTGGTAGCATATTTTTGGCTGCCATCTCTGGTAAAAGTATTTGTGGCAGATCCGACCGGGGAACTGCGCGCAATTGCGGAAAAGATGTTCCATATCAGTCTGTGGTTTTATTTCCCTTTAGGACTTATCTTTTTATACCGGAATACGCTGCAGGGAATTGGAAACGGACTGGTTCCAATGCTTGGTGGGGTGTTTGAACTGTTGGCAAGAGCACTCACCGTAATTTTGTTGTTTGAACCGCTTCGGTTTACCGGAATCTGTATCTGTGACCCGGCAGCCTGGGTGAGCGCGTTGATTCCGTTGATTCCATATTATTATTGGTATATTCGAAAATTGACAGTAGGTGAGGAAAAATGAGTGAACATATTCTAGTGGTAGATGATGAAAAAGAGATTGCAGATCTTGTGGAAGTTTATCTGATGAGTGACGGTTATCAGGTACATAAATTTTACAACGGAAAAGATGCGTTGGAGTGTATTGCGCATACAAAGCTTGATATGGCGATTTTGGATGTTATGCTGCCGGATATAGACGGATTTAAGATTTGCCAGAAAATTCGAGAAAAGCATTATTATCCGGTTGTCATGCTGACTGCCAAGGTAGAAGATACAGATAAGATCATGGGATTGACGCTGGGAGCTGACGATTATATTTTAAAGCCATTTAATCCGTTGGAAGTAGTTGCAAGAGTAAAAACACAACTTAGAAGATATAAAACATACAACCATGCGGAAGTGCCGGAAGAAAAAGAAATTAACGAGTATGATATCAGAGGACTTGTGATCAATCAAACTACGCACAAGTGCACACTGTTTCGAGAAGAGATTGCGTTGACACCAATTGAATTCTCTATTTTATGGTATCTCTGTGAACGAAAGGGAAGAGTTGTCTCCTCAGAGGAACTGTTTGAGGCTGTATGGGGAGAAAGATACTATGACAGCAATAATACGGTGATGGCTCATATTGGAAGGCTGCGTGAAAAATTGCATGAGCCGCCTAGAAAACCGAAATTTATTAAAACAGTATGGGGAGTGGGGTATCAGATTGAGTAGAAAAGAATACATGCGGGTAAATAAGACGGTGAATCGGATTTTTTACAAATTTTTACTAAAGATGCTTCTCGTGATTGTAGGACTTCCGTTTTTGATCATTGGCGGGTATTATCTGGCTGAATTTGCGGCTGGCATGGTGATATGGTATCCGGAGGATTTGCTTTACCGCATCGGAAAATGGATTGAGCTTCGAATCGATGTCATAGTGGTTTTTGCTTTGATGGTTGGCTATCCGGCTGCGACGATTTTCTTTTTGAGAAAGCCGTTCTCTTATCTTAAGAAAGTGCTTTGGGCGACAGAAAATTTATTTCAAAGTGAGGAGAAGCTGATTGAGCTGCCGTATGAACTGAAAGAAATAGAGAGTGAGTTAAATTCCATGAAACTGGAGATTGGGCGCAATGCAAGGGCAGCAAAAGAGGCAGAACAACGGAAAAATGATCTGGTTGTCTATTTGGCGCATGATTTAAAGACACCGCTTACTTCCGTGATCGGATATCTGACTTTGTTGCGGGACGAAGGACAGATTTCGGAAGATTTACGACAAAAATATCTTTCGATTTCACTGGAAAAAGCAGAGCATCTGGAAGATTTGATCAATGAATTTTTTGAGATTACGAGATTTAATCTTTCTAATCTGACATTGGAATTGAGCAGAGTGAATCTGACAAGAATGTTGGAGCAGTTGGTGTATGAATTTAAACCGATGCTGGACGAAAAAGAATTGGATTGTAAATTGTCGGTTCCAAAGGATTTGGAGTGGAAATGCGATATTGGAAAAATGCAGAGGGTATTTGACAATCTGCTGCGAAATGCAGTGAACTATAGTTTTGAGAAAGATACAATCTTTTTATCTGTTACTGAAGAAGTAGCGGGAATCAAAATTGTGTGTGTGAATCACGGCAACACAATTCCAAAAGAAAAACTAGAACGGATTTTTGAACAGTTTTATCGGTTGGATACGGCACGTACGACAAGGAGCGGCGGCGCAGGATTGGGGCTTGCAATTGCAAAAGAAATTGTCGAGCTGCATCATGGAACAATTTCTGCTTTCAGTGAAAATGAGACGATACGGTTTGAGATCGTTTTGCCAAAAGCACAATAAATTCTTAAGAATTTTGCAGAAAAAAAGTAGAATATTATTTAGAAAAAACGGGAAAATGACATCTTTGTTTTTGATAGGATAACTCTATCGAAAGCGAAGATGTTTTTTATTGCATAGGAAATTGTGTCCTATGCAATAAAACGCTTTGCGAGGATCGCAATATACAAATGAGAAGGAGATAGAGAACATTGAAAAGAATAGCAATTTTATTTGGGGGATGCTCCAGTGAGTATCCGGTGTCATTACAGTCGGCTCATGCCATTATCAACCATGTGAATCGAGACAAATATGAGGTGGTTCTGATAGGAATCACACGTCAAGGAGAATGGTTTCGGTATGATGGTGATTATGAAGAAATCGCAGCTGACACTTGGCATGAAAGTGAAACATTTTGCCATCCGGCGTGGCTGAGCCCGAATCGATCTGTCCATGGAATGGTGGAAATCCGAGACAATAAGCGGATTGAGACATGGTTAGATGCGGTGTTTCCGGTTTTGCATGGGAAAAATGGAGAAGATGGAACTGTGCAGGGGGCAGCAGAACTAGCCGGGATTCCGGTTATAGGATGTGGCCTGCTGTCTTCTGCATTGTGCATGGACAAGGACAGGGCTCATCAACTGGCAGAAAAGGCAGGAATCTTAGTGCCAAAGGCGCTGGTATTTTCTGAGGTAATGGAAGAAAAGGAACTTTTAAAATGGACAAGCGCACTGACATACCCGTTGTTTGTAAAACCGGTCCGAGCAGGTTCTTCTTTTGGAATCACAAAAGTAAGTGAAAAAGAGCAGCTTTTGTCAGCTGTGAAAATGGCATTTACACATGATGATGAAGTGATTGTGGAAGAAGCGGTAGAAGGCTTTGAAGTGGGATGTGCCGTTTTAGGAAACGAGGAGCTTTTGGTGGGAAGAGTGGATGAAATTGAACTGTCAGACGGATTTTTTGATTATACAGAAAAATATACGCTGAAAAGTTCCAAAATCCATATGCCGGCGAGAGTCGATGAACAGATGGAAAAAAAGATACAGGAAACGGCAAAACAGATTTACAGAGCATTGGCATGTAAAGGATTTGCGAGGGTAGATCTTTTTCTGACACCAGAACAGAAATTAGTATTTAATGAAGTCAATACTATTCCCGGATTTACGTCACATAGTCGTTATCCGAACATGATGAAAGGGATAGGGATGACGTTTTCAGAAATATTGGAGCGCCTGATTGAATTGGAGGTACGTTGATGGAAAGATATACGATATATCCGAAGGACGTGTATAAAGGGGCGCTGATTTTGGTGAATCAGGAACACCCGCTGAAAGAGTTTGCAGAGAAAACGTGGAAAGCAAGAGCTATAACAGAACAGTATAAAAATGTTTTGATGGAAGCAAAAGCGGCAGAAATATTAAGGTATATTTTAAACGAGCTTGAGGCAGAAGGGCAAATTGTTCCGGTGAGCGGGTTGAGAAGCAGGGAAGAGCAGGTACAGATTTATACAGATTCCATGAAAGAAAACGGAAGAGTGTTCACAGAAAAATATGTAGCCTTGCCGGACCACAGTGAGCATCAGACAGGACTTGCGATTGATTTGGCGCTCTGCGAAAAGAAAATAGATTTTATAAGACCACATTTTCCGTACGATGGTATCTGTAAAGCATTTCGGGAAAAGGCGCTTCGGTATGGATTTATAGAGCGCTATCCAAGTGAAAAAGAAGCGATTACAAAGATTGCATGGGAGCCATGGCATTTTCGATATGTGGGAGGTCCACATGCTGTGTATATGAATGAACAGGGAATTTGTCTGGAAGAGTATATTGAACGGCTGAGACGGTATCCGTATGGGGAGAACTGTTTAAAACTTCAGGTGGATGAAAAAACAGTAGAGATTTCTTACCTAAAGATGGAGGGAGAGGCAAAAGAGATTATGCTGCCAAAACAAAAATTCTGTCAGATATCAGGCAACAATGTAGATGGGGTGATATTGACGTTGTGGGAGAAAAGAGATGGAAAAGCATAAGGGATATCCGATGGTAGACTATTTTCGTATGATAGCGGCGGTGCTTGTAGTGGCAATCCATATATCTCCACTGGAGGAGTATAGTAGATTCGCAGATTTTTTGCTCACACGTGTAGCTGCAAGGATTGCTGTGCCATTTTTTCTGATGACAACAGGTTTTTTTCTATTTCCTCACTTGCAGGCAGAAAGAGCAAGAACAGAAAAATTTTTAAAGAAAACCGGAATTTTATATGGAGCAGCTATACTGCTCTATCTGCCGCTGAATTTATATAATGGCTATTTTTCTGGAAAGGATTTTTTCAAAAAGTGTATACAGGATATTTTGTTTGATGGAACAATGTACCATCTCTGGTACTTCCCGGCGGTTGTGCTGGGGGTTGGAATTGTCACTGTTTTATTGAGAAAAGTGGGAGAAAAGTCTACGATCGTTGTTTGTGTTCTACTCTATATAATAGGACTTTTCGGAGACAGTTATTTTGGAGTAGTCGAGAGGATTACGGTTTTGAAGGCTTTTTATCAGGCGCTTTTTGGATTGTTTGATTATACAAGAAATGGTATTTTCTTCGCACCAATATTTCTTGTGATGGGAGCGCTTCTTTCAAAATGGCAATTTAGGAGCGAAAAAATAGTATGGGCAGGAGTCGTTTTGTCATTTGTCGGCATGGCAGGAGAAGGAACGATACTATATCTAAATCATCTGCAGAGACATGACAGTATGTATTTTTTTCTGATTCCGGCAATGATGTTTTTGTTTGCGATTCTGATTGAACAGAGAGGAAAGCGTCGCAAATTATACGGAACGATTTCCATGATCGTGTATATCATCCACCCTTGGATGATTGTGATGACACGAATGTGCGGAAAGATACTGCATATAGAAAAGATTCTGACAGGGAATCAACTGATTCAATTTGGAGTTGTTACTTTAAGTTCATTTATCGCGGCAGCAATTGTGTGTACTGTAGCACAAAAAATCGGAGGGAGACAAAATAATGAACAAAAGAGAGATGGAAAGAGGCTGGGTTGAGATTGATTTGCGTGCACTAAAAGGAAATGTAGCTCATTTAAGGCGTATTATGCAGCCGGGATGTAAGTTGATGGCAGTTGTAAAAGCCGACGCTTATGGACACGGGGCGGTAGAAGTGGCAAAGACCCTCAATCTGATAGGAGAAGATACTTTTGCTGTTGCAACAATCGAGGAGGGAATTACACTTCGAAGACATAAGATTGCGGGAGAAATTTTAATTCTAGGCTACACTGCTCCTTGCAGAGCAGCAGATTTGCAACGTTTCAGACTGCGTCAAACAGTCGTGGACATGGCACATGCAGAAGCATTAAATGCAATAGGAATTCCTTTGGAGGTAGAGATAAAGGTTGATACAGGGATGCATCGACTTGGTATCGATGTTCAGAATGTGCATGAAATCGAAAAGGTATATGAAATGAATTGTCTAAAGATCTGTGGGATTTATTCTCATCTATGCGTGTCCGATGGCACAACTGAAGAAGAAATAGATTATACGAAAAAACAGATTTCACTTTTTTATCAACTGATTCAAAAATTGGGGGAGAAAAAAATCAAGATTCCGTGTATGCATCTGCAAAGCAGTTACGGACTTTTGAATTATCCACAACTGCCGTGCGATTATGTGCGGGTGGGAATTGCATTATATGGTACATTGTCAGCGAAGGCGGACCAAGTCCGCAAGGAGGTTTCATTGTATCCTGTCATGGAGATAAAATCTAGGATTACATCTGTCCGCACGCTGAGAGCCGGTGAAACAGCAGGATATGGAAGGAAATTTTTGGCACAGACAGACCGGAAAATTGCAACGGTTTCCATTGGTTACGGAGACGGTATCCCAAGAAATCTTTCCGACAGTCATATGGAAGTTCTGATACAGGGAAAACGTGTGCCGGTAGTTGGAAGAATCTGTATGGATCAGATGTTGGTTGATGTGACATCACTGCAGTCGGTGAGTGCAGGGGATTTGGTTACAGTTGTTGGGAAAGACGGCGAAGAAGAAATTCTTATCACAGAGTTGGCAGAAAAAGCGGGAACAATTACAAATGAGTTATTAAGCCGTATCGGATGCAGGATGCCAAAAGTGTATTCCAAATAAAAAAGAAAAGGCAGAAACATTTAAATTTCATTTTTTTTAACATAAGCTATATACAAATTTCACATTTCAATGATATACTTTTAAGATAAAACAAATGAGGAGTGATGTTATGCCAGCATTTTATGCACATGAACGATTTGGGAAAAAAGTCTGGAAACAAATGCATGGAGAGCTCAAGGAGACGATTCGAGAGCATTATCCGCAGTTTCAGATTGGATTGCAAGGTCCTGACATTTTTTTCTTTTATAGATTATACAGTAATAATGAAGTTTCAAAATATGGAACGAATATGCACTCGGTTTCTGCATATCCGTTCTTTTCGCAAGCAGTAAAGATAGTTCAAGAAAAAGGAAGAGACAGCAAAGAATATGCATATCTGTTAGGTTTTTTATGCCATTTTATTCTGGATAGTGAGAGCCATCCGTATGTGGATGAGATGATTCAAAAGACGGGAGTGGAGCATGTGGAGATCGAAGAAGAATTTGAAAAAAAACTGCTTCGCATTGACAAGAAAGATCCACTTGGCTACCCGATTGCAAAACTTGTTCCGACCGATTGGAATACTGTAAAGGCAATCGCGCCGTTTCACCCGGCGATTGACGAAAAGCGAATTCGCCATTCTCTGATTTATTTAAAAGAGTTGAAGCGCCTTTTCACGGCACCTGGAGTGGTCAAACAGACGATGATCAATTCTGCCCTGAAGATGACGGGGAAATATGCTGTGATGAAAGGTGTTATGAACCAGCGGGTCGATAATCCAAAATGTATGGAGAGCAATATTGGTCTTTTGCGACATTTTGAGGAGGCAGTCCCTGTGGCTGTAAAGATGATCCAAAGTTTTGATGAGAGTGTAAAAATGGGAAAGGAACTGGATGAGCGATTCAATCGTACATTTGAGTAAAAGGAAGAGAAGATGGAAAAACAAAAACTGACAAAATTGGAGAAATACTGGATTCTTTATGATGTGGGGAATTCAGCGTTTGTCTTGCTTGTATCTACGATCATACCGATTTATTTTAACTATTTAACAGGCAATGCAGGGGTATCGGAAGTAGATTCCTTGGCGTATTGGGGATATGCGGCTTCAGCTGCGACAATTATTGTCGCGCTGATCGGACCAATTCTGGGTTCTATTGCAGATACGAAAAATTACAAAAAACCACTGTTTACGGTCAGTATGATGGTAGGGGTTATTGGTTGTGCAGCTTTGGCATTTCCGACATCCTGGGTCGTCTTTTTGGCTGTTTTTGTGATCGCAAAAGTAGGATATAATGCCAGTTTGATTTTTTATGATTCTATGTTGGTTGATATTACCGATCACGACAGAATGGATGTGGTGTCTTCGTATGGATATGCATGGGGATATATAGGAAGCTGTGTGCCATTTGTGATTTCGCTTGTGTTTGTATTGATGTATGAAAAGATAGGGATTACAATGGGGATGGCGATGATGCTTGCATTTTTCTTAAATGCGGCATGGTGGTTTCTGGTTACAATCCCATTGTTGAAAAAATACAAACAGGTGAATTATGCACAGATGCCGACACATCCGGTGAGGGACAGTTTCAGACGTCTGATAAACACGCTGAAAGATATCAAAGCAGAAAAGAATATCTTTTTATACCTGCTTTCGTTTTTCTTTTTTATCGATGGTGTGTACACGATCATCGAGATGGCAACAGCGTACGGAAGTGCATTGGGATTGGATTCTACCGGACTTCTGCTGGCACTTTTAGTGACACAGATTGTAGCGTTTCCATGCGCGTTGATTTTTGCAAGATGTTCAAAAAAATACGAGACAGATTTGTTGATCAAAATCTGTATTGCAGCATATACCGGAATCGCATTGTTTGCAATTCAGCTTGATAAGCAGTGGGAGTTCTGGCTGCTTGCCGTGTTGGTAGGAATGTTCCAGGGAGCGATTCAGGCGTTATCACGTTCTTATTTTGCGAAAATTATTCCGGCAGAAAAAGCAGGGGAGTATTTTGGAATTTATGATATTTGTGGGAAGGGAGCATCCTTTCTGGGGACTACTTTAGTGGGAGTGATAGCTCAGCTTACAAATGTGGCAAATGCAGGAGTTGCAATGATCACTGTTTTATTTGTGATTGGATTTGTATTGTTCTGCAAGGCTGCAAAGTTAAATAAATAAAAGGGTGATGAAAATGATAAAATTACTTGCGGTAGATATGGATGAGACGGCTGTAAATAGCAGACACAGGATGACAAAGGCGACAAAAGAAGCTTTGAAAGAAGTGTATGCAAAAGGAATTCAGGTAGTTCCGGTAACTGGACGGTGTCTGGAGGGATTGCCAACTGGGCTGAGGGGCATAAAAGAACTTTCTTATATTATCACTTCGAATGGTGCAAAAGTCTATGACTGGAAAGAAAAAGAAGTGCTATATCGAAAACTGATTTCCAATGAAACGGCATGTGATGTCTTAAAAATATGTCAGGAATATAAAATCGGGCTTGCAATTCATCAAGAAGGAAAGTGCTACGACAATTCAACAGTGCAGGCACTGTATCGAAAACTAGCGTATCATGGTGATTTTAAAGCACGCAAATCCGTAAAAGATTTGCGGAAACTTGTGGGAGAAAGTGGAAAGCCCGTCGAGAAAATTCAGATTTTTTATGGAAAAATGGAAAAACTGCTGGCCGTTCAAAAGGAACTGGAACTGTTCGATGATTTGGAATTGGCAGTTTCAACAAGCGGCTATATCGAAGTTACACAAAAGGATGCCCAAAAAGGAAAAGCTTTGGAGTACCTTTGCAAATATTTGGGAATTCATATGGAAGAAGTCATGGCAATCGGCGACAATGTGAATGATCATTCGATGTTAGTACGGGCAGGATATCCCGTTGCAATGGGCAATGCCAATGAAGAAATCAAAAAAATTGCGAAGTATGTGACAGTAAGTAATGACGAAGATGGGGTTGCCAAGGCAATCTATGAAAAATTGTTATAAGAAAAATGGCGGAGAGAATGTCCTTTCCGCCATTTTGATATCTTATCCTAACAGTTTCTTCAAGTCTTCCTCTGGTGTAGAAATTGGTGAAATATGGAATTTTTCAACCAATAGATTCAACACATTTGAAGAGAGGAAGGCAGGGAGTGTAGGACCAAGTACTATGTTCTGTATGCCAAGATGGAACAGTGTCAACAAGATACACACCGCTTTCTGCTCATACCAAGATAATACCATGGAAAGTGGAAGGTCATTCACACCACATTCAAATGCCTCGGCAAGTGCCACAGCCACTTTGATTGCGCTATAAGCATCGTTGCATTGTCCCATGTCCATGATACGTGGAAGTCCTTTGATCGTTCCAAGATCAAGGTCGTTGAAACGATATTTTCCACATGCAAGTGTCAGAATAACAGAGTCCTTTGGTGTCTGTTTCACAAATTCTGTATAATAATTTCTACCGGTTCTTGCTCCATCACAGCCTCCAACGAGGAAAAAGTGTTTGATAGCCCCTTCTTTGACAGCCTCAATTATCTGGTCTGCAACGGAGAGCACTGTTTTGTGACCAAATCCGGTCATTACAGTTGTTCCACCATTGATACCCGTAAAGACAGTATCCTCTTGATAACCTCCAAGAGCGAGCGCTTTTTCGATGACAGGTGTAAAATCTTTTTCCTCGCCGATATGGATGATTTCCGGATAGGATACGACTTCTGTTGTGAACACTCTGTCCGCATAGCTTGGTTTTGGCGGCATTAAACAATTTGTGGTGAAAAGGACAGCGCCCGGAAGAGCTGCAAATTCTTTCTGCTGATTCTGCCATGCAGTTCCGAAATTGCCTTTCAAATGAGGATATTTTTTCAGCTCCGGATAACCGTGTGCCGGCAGCATTTCTCCGTGTGTATAGATATTAATATTTTTGTCCTGCGTCTGTTCCAAAAGCAGTTTTAGATCATAAAGGTCATGTCCGGAAATAACAATAAATGGTCCCTTTTCTACGATGAGAGATACTTCTGTCGGAATCGGCGTGCCATAAGTTTCTGTGTTTGCCTGATCAAGAAGAGCCATACATTTCAAATTAATTTCCCCAACCTCCAGTACGATTGGAAGAAGTTCGTCCATGTCCCAGTCCATTCCGACAGCGAAAAGTGCCTTGTAGAAAAACTGATTGACATCTTTGTCTTTATATCCGAGAACAGCAGCATGATAAGCATAAGCAGAAATTCCACGGATACCGAACAGAATTAGTGATTTTAAAGAACGGGTATCTTCGTCGTCGTTCCAAAGGTCAGACATATCATAGTCATTTGCTTTCCCACAAGGAGAGGCGCATGAACTGCACATTGGAGTGAAACGATTCCGTTCAAGATGAATTTGGTCGATTAGAGCGCGGAGTGTTTCATTGTTGAAATTTACATTCGTTACAGTGGTAAACAGTCCATCTAAAATAAGCTGATCAGTTGTATCAGTGATCAAATCTTCATTATTTACAGTTGCGCGTGCAAGACCTATGAGTGCTCCGGTCAACTCATCCTGTAATTGGGCAGTATCGGCTTTCTTTCCACAGATGCCTGCAGAACCTGTGCAGCCGGTGCATCCTGCAGTCTGTTCACATTGAAAACAAAACATTTTATTTGTCATAATTAGAATCTCCTTTTTATACTGTTTTTGAATTTTGTAGATTCATTATAATATAGTTTGGAAAACAGTTATGTTGTTATAACCACGAAAATAATATTTTTGAAAAAAGTCAGTAAGGAGTTGTTTTTCTTGACAGTAATATTACTGCGTATTATAATAAAACAAAAACCGAAACGTTTCGATTCTTGAAGGAGGAAGATTGAAAATGAGAAGTAGAGGGTATCCATTACCTTAAGCACACGACAAATA
>OGUD01001087.1_pt1 | contig 15811 bp, 15 predicted proteins | sample 1573671 | NCBI WGS metagenome assembly OGUD01 (sample SAMEA2582065, study PRJEB24529) | metagenome | biome: Human gut stool | place: China | collected 2011 | reverse complement strand
AGAATGAATTTACTTTTCATATCACTGGGCTGTGATAAAAACCTTGTGGATACGGAAAAAATGCTGGGAATCCTCGGAAAAGAGGGATATTCCTTTGTCGATGACGAGAATGAGGCAGATATCGTTGTTGTAAACACCTGCTGCTTTATCGGAGACGCAAAAGAGGAGAGCATCAACACGATCCTCCAGATGGCGGAGTTAAAGAAAAACGGTCGTTTAAAGGCACTGATCGTCACAGGCTGTCTCGCGCAGCGCTACAAGCAGGAGATCATCGATGAGATCCCGGAGGTAGACGCGATACTCGGAACGACATCCTATGAGGCTGTAGGAGCAGCGATCAGGGAGGTTATGGACGGCGAGACACCGGAAATCTTTGAAAGCATCGATGCACCGGTGAGCACGGCTACGGAGCGCCTTATCACAACAGGTGGGCACTATGCGTTCTTAAAGATCGCGGAGGGCTGCGACAAGCGCTGCACCTACTGTATTATCCCGTATCTTCGCGGAAAATACCGCAGTGTTCCGATGGAACAGCTTGTAAGAGAGGCGGAAGAACTCGCGGAGAAAGGTGTGAAAGAGCTGATCCTTGTTGCGCAGGAGACCACCCTTTACGGAAAAGACCTTTACGGCGAGAAGAAGCTTCCAGAGCTTTTAAGACGTCTGGCGGCCGTGTCCGGTATCCAGTGGATCCGCCTCCAGTACTGCTACCCGGAGGAGATCACCGACGAGCTCATCGAGACGATCAAAACTGAAGAAAAAGTCTGTAACTATCTGGATATCCCGATCCAGCACGCAAGCGATGCTGTGTTGAAGAGGATGGGCAGAAGAACCAACAACAAAGAGATCCGAGGGCTGATCGCGAAACTCAGAAAAGAGATCCCGGACATTGCGCTCCGCACCACCCTGATTTCCGGATTCCCGGGTGAGACGGAGGAAGACCACGAGATCCTGATGCAGTTTGTCGATGATATGGAATTTGACCGTCTCGGCGTATTTGCTTACTCCCCGGAGGAAGATACTCCGGCTTTCAGCTTTGAGAACCAGGTTCCGGAGGAGGTAAAACAGGATCGCCGCGATGAGATCATGGAACTCCAGCAGGAGATCGCTTTCGAGAAGTCCGAGGCGATGAAGGGACGTACCCTTGAAGTCATGATCGAGGGCAAGGTTGCTGACGAGAATGCCTACGTCGGACGTACCTACATGGACAGCCCGAACGTGGATGGACTTATCTTTGTAAACACCGGACTTTCCCTGATGTCCGGAGATTTCCTTAAGGTACGCGTCACAGGCGCGTCCGAATACGATCTGATAGGGGAGGCAGAGGATGAATTTACCGAATAAACTGACAATATTACGAGTGATCATGATCCCGTTTTTCGTAGCCGCGCTTCTTTATGACGGCGGCGCAAACCAGAACATGCGTTATGTGGCGGCGGCGCTCTTTATCATCGCGAGCCTGACCGATATGCTGGACGGAAAGATCGCGAGAAAGTATAATCTGGTAACAAATTTTGGAAAATTTATGGATCCGTTGGCGGATAAACTGCTTGTCTGCTCCGCACTGATCTGTATGATCGAGCTTCGTGAGCTTCCGGCCTGGATGGTCATCATCATTATCAGCCGTGAGTTCATTATCAGCGGCTTCCGTCTGGTGGCATCCGACAACGGTGTTGTCATCGCAGCGAGCTACTGGGGAAAATTTAAGACCACATTCCAGATGATCGGGGTGGTTCTTCTGATCTTTAATATTCCGGCGTTGTCAACTTTGACGACGATCATTGTCTGGATCGCTCTTGCATTGACAGTAATTTCACTTGTTGACTACATTGTGAAGAACGCCGGCGTTCTTACGGAAGGAAAAATGTGATGATTCGAACAGAACAGGGTTATGCCCAGATATTTAAAATTTACGGAAAAAGCGAGACGGAAGTAAAGGAAAAGCTTCAGGACCTCTTAAAGTGCGGCGGCGCTGTCGTGATCTACACGAGACGCCGCGGAAAAGATGTCCATGTTCTCGCGGAGACACAGGCGGAGGATGAGGAGTCCGCCAAGGCGGCGTTAAAACCTGTTGCCAAGGAGATCAAAAAGGCACTGGGCGACATGTATTATTCCACGAAAGAGAATGAGACGATGGAAGAGACCGTTGTGCGCCTCCTCACAAAGTACGGACTCACGGTGACAACGGCGGAGTCCTGCACCGGCGGCATGGTGGCTGCAAAGATCATCAACGTGCCGGGTGCGTCTGACGTATTTGATCAGGGTTATATCACATATTCGAACAAATCAAAGAGAAAGATCCTCGATGTCAGCAAGGCAACTTTAAAAAAATACGGGGCAGTCAGTGAGCAGACTGCAAGGGAGATGGCACTCGGCGGTGTTCTCGCGGCTGATGCGGATGCCTGTGTTGCTGTAACGGGGCTTGCTGGTCCGGACGGTGGAACAGAGGAGAAGCCGGTGGGACTCGTATACGTTTCCTGCTGCATGAAGGACGAAGTGATTGTGGAGGAATGCCACTTCAACGGTACAAGACAGGAGATCCGGGAACATGCCGCGGTCACTGCGCTGGACCTTTTGAGAAGAATGATCATCAGATCCAGACAGTAGACCGGGTCCAGGCGGGACCTGGCCATAAATATTAAGGGATGAGCAGGTGAATCATGCGCTGGTATGAAAAACTGTATGTCGGGGAAAAAGCGAAAAAGCACAGATACGAAATGATCCAGGCGGTCCGAAATGGAAGACCAATGGGCTTTTATGTCCTGACTCCGGCGGCTGGGGAGCGGAACCTTTTAGATATCTATCCGGCGCTGACCTTAAAGCTCCCCTACTATGAAAAGCAGGATCTTCTGATCGTAGGGATCGCTGCGGATTTTGAGGATGCGTCGATGCTTGCGGGGCGGATCATCTGTGAGGTCTACAAAAAGACCGGCGGGTATGATGTGAACTCCTTTCTTTTCGGAAAGGGGTGCTGCGAGTGATCCATATTTTGCTGATGATCATAAAGGTCATCGGAGTCATCCTGTTAGTGATCCTTGGACTGATCCTCGCTGCGGTATTGCTGATCCTGTTCGTTCCGGTGCGGTACCGGGCGGATGTCTCCATCGAAGGAAAACCGGACGGTGAGGCGGCGGTGAGCTGGCTTCTACATCTCGTGCGGATCCGGGTGAGTTATCACGAACACGCGGATGTATCCGGGCGGGTGCTGTGGTTTAAGCTGTTTAATGTGAGATTGTGGCCGCCGGAGGATGGGGAGGCGGAAGGACTGGATTTTGAGCCGGAAAGCGCAAAAACCGAGGCGACTGCCCAGAAGCCGGTTCTCACTGAAACAGTGAACCAGGAAGATGTGCCGGAACCTGTTGTGGTGGCTAAGCCGGAACCAGAACGGATTGCTGAAGCGAATGTACCAACGGTTCGGACAGATTCCAAAGATGATGAGGAGCTTACTGTACATGCGACGGAGCTTTCCTCGAAATTTGATGAGCCGCAGAAAAATGAAACGGAAGACTTTTCGAGTGATGAAAACACGGATAAGATCCGTTTCAGCGTAAAAATAAAAGAAAAGCTGTCTGGGATTATTAAAAAGCTTTGCACATTCTTTGACAAACTTCGGGGGCTGCCTGGAAAGTTCCAGAAGCTGGTTGATGGAATATCAAAAAAGAAAATCTCCCTGGAAAAGACGTGGGATAGCATTTCGATGTTCTGGCATGACGAGCAGAACCAGAAAGCGTTCCGTCTTGTCTGGAAGCGCACGAAAAAGCTTGTCCGCTATATACTGCCTAGAAAACTTTGGGGCCGGATCCATTTCGGATTTGACGATCCATATGATACCGGTCAGGTCCTCGCAGCAGTCAGCCCATTCTACGGCATGTACGCCAGAACACTGACCCTGGAACCGGATTTCACCGGAACGGCCCTCGACGGAGAACTCCATTTTAAAGGCCGGATCGCATTATGGTGTCCGCTTTGGACAGCGGCAAGACTATTTATCAGTAAGGATTTCAGGCGCCTTCTCAAATTCTTTAGGAAAAGAGAGCGCAATACAAAGAACATTTAGGAGGAATCGGTATGGCAGAAAATCAGTTTCCATCTACCGTGGACGCACTGTTTAAGGGGATGGATCATTTCATTACATCGAAAACCGTTGTGGGCTAGCCGGTGGAGGGGGATGAGAACACGACGATCATCCCGCTCGTGGACGTAACCTGCGGCATGGCTGCCGGTTCCTTTGCACAGTCAGCAAAGACAAATGGCGGCGGCGGTATGAGCGCGAAGATGAGCCCCAGTGCCATCCTCGTGATCCAGAACGGCATGACAAAGCTCGTGAATATCAAACATCAGGATGCCGTCACCAAAGTCCTCGATATGGTTCCGGATATCGTAAACCGCTTCACTGGTGGAAATGATGTAACTCCGGAGGCGGCGGCAAAAGCGGAGAAGATGGCAGCTGAGATGGAGAAAGAGAAATGAACACAATTCCTCGGAGCGATCCGGGGAATTGTTGTATCTGAACGCCATTTATGATAAAATGGTTTTAACGATTTCGGGGTATGAGAGGAGGGAATAAGCGTGACACCTTTAAATATCACGGTAGGAATTTCTGATTTTGCTGAGATCCGGCAGAACGGATATTATTATGTCGATAAGACAGGCCTTATTGCCGAGGTATTAAAAGCTCAGGCAGTAAAAGTGACACTGATTACCCGTCCAAGGAGATTCGGAAAGACATTGGGGATGAGTACTCTGGAAAATTTCTTTAGTATCCGAAAAGACAGTGCGGTATTGTTTCAGGGACTGGGGATCATGAATGCTTCGGCGCTCTGTCAGAAATGGATGAATCAGTGTCCGACGATCTTCCTTTCGTTTAAAGATGTGGATGGCCTGACTTTCGATAGTGCCTACGGAATGTTGGAAGCAACGATTGCTGAATTATTTCGAAAATATACAGACCTTCTGGACAGCGCAACTGTAAATGATTATGACAAAGAAGCTTTTCGCCGTATCTTAAAAGGCGAAGCCGGTACGACCGGAATCAAGAAAAGTCTCTCTCTTCTCATGCGAATGCTGAGTGATCATTATGGAAAACAAGTGGTGCTGTTGCTGGATGAGTATGATGTTCCTGTGGCCAAGGCGAGCAATCACCATTATTATCAGGAAATGTTAGAAGTAGTGAAAGCAATGATGAGCACTGCATTAAAAGACAACAATGCCCTTCAATTTGCAATCATTACCGGCTGCCTGAAGATCGCGAAAGAGAGTATTTTCACCGGAACAAATAATTTCGTGTCAGATACGATCACTTCTTCCAGGCTGAATGAATACTTTGGATTTACGCAAGATGATGTAGACAGGATTTTACGGGATGCGGATGCCAAAGATCATGCAGAGGCGATGAAATACTGGTATGACGGATATCATTTTGGCGATTTTGATGTATATTGTCCGTGGGATGTGATGAATTACCTGTTTGATCTTTCGAACGATCCGAAGGCAAGACCTGCGAGTTACTGGAAGAATACGAGCGATAACGCAATCATCCGCTCCTTTATCGATTATTCGGGGAGCAGTATTACCGGAAAACTGGAAACATTGTTAGCGGGAGGAACGATCTCACAGAAGGTTGAAGAAAACCTCACATACGATCTTCTGCACTCCTCAGAAGAAAATTTGTGGAGCATTCTTTATCTGACCGGCTATCTGACAGGGGTTCGCGGAGAAGATCAGACTACAAAACTTATGATTCCGAACGCGGAGATCCGGGAGATCTTCGAGTCGACTGTCGTAAAGTGGTTTCAGGACAAAGCGAAAGGAACTGACCGAAGAACTCTGTTCCATGCAGTATGGAATGGTGACATTGAACTTTTGACGCGTGAGATGAGCACGCTGTTGAGAATGACCATCAGCTATCATGATTATAAAGAAGATTTTTATCATGCATTCCTTGCTGGAATCTTCGCCGGTGCGGGGTATATGGTGGAATCCAACCGAGAACACGGTGAGGGACGGAGTGATGTGATCGTATGCGATTCGGAAAACGGACGGCTCGCTGTCTTTGAGGTTAAGTGTTCTGGCGCACTTGAGAAAATGGAAGAAAGCTGTGAAACGGCATTGCGCCAGATCAATGAACGCATGTATGCAAAAGAGTTTAAAGACAGCTATGATCAGGTTCTCTGCTATGGAATTTCTTTCTATAAGAAACGCTGTCTGGTAAAGAAAATTCACTCGTGAACTCGTGAAATTCATGATTACTGGAAAGATACAGAACTGTTGCGAATCATTATCTAAAAGACCGCATAATCTGTCATAGACATTCCTTTTTGGGAGAATGGGTATGAAGCGATTATGCGGTCTTATGCTGTTCTGCGTAGGTTTCGGTATGACCTGGGCGTTAGTGCTGCCGACGACATTTTTCCTTGTACTCACGGCGGCGGCGCTGATGATCGTGGGGTATAATCTGTTTTGTGGGTAAAAATATTAAGCCCGTTAGTATTAGATTCTTATTTTTGTCGACATAAAAATCAAACAAAATATTGTCCCTTGTTGAATGCACTGCACCTTATATATTAAATAAATAGCAAGAAGCACAGGAGATGGATTTATGCTATTCTTAGTATTATGCACCTTTTCAGAAGATGAGCAGGTTTGGATCGAACAATTATTTAATGAAAATCACACCCTTTTATATAAAGTTTCTTATCAGTTGCTTCAATCAGAAACAGACGCGGAAGACGCTGTTGCACAGGCATTTTTAAATATAATGGAACATTTTGAAAAAATCAGCCAGTTACCACGCCGCGACCAGATTCCCTATAGTGTTATTATTGCAAAGAATGCATCCTATGATATTCTTCGTAAGAAGAAAAAGATGATTCCGGTGGAAGAGTTTTATGAAACAAGGACGGATTCTGGAGTAGAAGAAGCTTTCTTTGAAAAATTCAAGAAGGAGCAGTTGGCGGTGGCATTAGAACATTTAGAAGAAAATGATCGAACACTTCTTATGTTTCGATTTGGTCGTAACATGTCATTAAAAGATATCGCAGTGCTGATGGGAATCTCGGAAGAGACAGCTAAAAAGAGGAGCCAGCGGGCAATAAAAAAACTGAAGAAAAAACTGGAAGAAATTGAGAGGTAAAAAGTGACAAGTATTTTAAGAGAAGTTTGTCGAGAAAGATTGAATCAAGAGTGGGCACAAGCTGATAGGAGTCTAGATAATTACAAAAATGTGATGTCAAAAGAAAGTAAATTGATTGACGAAGGGGAAATTAGAAAAAACATTTTGGATAAGGCAGCAAATAAAATTCTTGCACTCCCATTCCCGGAACAGGCTGTATTTCATCTTTATTATGCTTTTCACTTAGATGACTCGCAGATTAATGAAATTCTCATGATTCCGTATGCTCATGGAATGCGGATTAGTATGTTGAATTACCTTCAAAAATGGACAAGTACTCCAGAAATATTTGCATGTCCAGAAAGCATTTCTCAGATATGCACAATATCACTGACAAAGCTAATGGCTGAGATAAATACAACAGAGGATATCCAACATGTGTATTCTAGACGTTTCAGAAAACAATTACGGAAAATCCATATTACACAACAACCGACAGATCATTTATTTCGTGGAATTTTGCGGGCTGCAGCTGTTTTTCTTGCAATTTCTCTCGGATTTTCAACAGCAATGGTCACAAATGCGGAATTTCGTGGAAAAATTTTGGAATGGATCGTGGAGACATATCCGAAGTATTCTAAAATCGGGTTGGAAGGTATACAAAATAAGCATGTCATAGAGGAAGGGAATAATTTAGGTTCTTTCCAGATTAACTATATTCCAGATGGATATCAATTGGTATATCAGAGCAATCTCCCATTAATGAAAAAATTCAGATATAAAAATTCAGAAAATACCAGTATTACAATACAATTTTCACCTGGGAATGGGTCAAATAATTATAATACGGAGAATTCAGAAATAAAGTCATGTATGATCGGAGAGAAAAATGTATTATATTGGGAAAAAGATGGAGTCCGAATGTGTGTGATTAAGGAAGGGGAATGGCTGATAAGCGTTGTCACAGAACTTCCATTTAATGAAGTATTCAAAATTGTGGAAAATATAAATTATTGTAATTGACATGTCCCTAAAGTCTCATTTGACCGTTATATAGATGAAAAAGATAAAGGAGGTAAAGCAAAAATCAGTTTTTCTAAATCTAATTAAGAAGGTGATACATGCTTTTTTTATTAATAATCACACCCATTGTCCATTTCTTGTTTGCAAAAACAAAGTTCACAATAACGAGAATTATAATTGTATTGCTTCAAGAAATTATACAGACGATGATATGGAAACGGATATATGCAAATCGTACTCAATGGTTTTCGTATTTTCTAATATTATTTGGTACAATAATTCCATATATGCTATATTTAGATAAGGATATTCCTAGTGGTTGTATGGCAACTATAATATTAATAGCGCTTTTTTTATGGATAGAACTTCTACAATATCAAAGAAAACTTCTGTTTTTCACTTTTGGTGTATCGATAGCATGTTTATTATTATATTATAAAGGATTTCCAACGAAAATGTGTGAAATATTTCCGTTATTAGTATACTGCATAGAAATATTTCCGTTAATGCTCCAAGCAAAAAAAGAAAAGTAAGGGAATGCCTGACAATAACTCGGATATGAGTATAGTGGTTCAGTTGTCAAGACAAAAATTCAAGCATTTTATAATGAACCGATATCTGTAGCTGAATTAGGGAGGTGCCCCCGTTAAGCAGCATGATCAATCAGCAGTGCCGGATAATAATATGATGCGGGTGTCTGATCGTTGATCGCTGAATGACAGCGCTCAAAGTTGTAGGTATGTACATAGCTTTTGATAGCCGCTCGCGCTTCCCGGATGTTGGCATACTGTGTAAGATAGGCTTCCTCATATTTGAAGCTACGAAACCAGCGTTCAATCATGATGTTGTCTGCCCAGCGGCTTTTTCCATTCATGCTCTGACGGATATGGTTTTCTTTGAGAAATGCTATGTACTCGGTGCTTGTAAACTGACATCCTTGATCAGAGTTCAGAATCAGGGGTTTTGCCACCTTGAAAGCTTTTTTCAGCGCGTTTATGACCATTCTGGTGTCCAAGGTATCATCTACCTCCCAGCCAACAATACAACGGCTATACCAGTCAATGATGGCTGTCAGATACAGGAAGCTGTGCTTGATGGGGATATAGGTGATGTCGATTGACCATGCCTGATTTGGACGGTCGATAACGGCGTTACGAAGCAGATACGGGCAGACTTTTGCCTGTTGCATACGTTTGGAAAGATTCATCTTTGGATAGATCGGATCAATCCCCATTTCAATCATATAGCGGCGCGTTTTCCGGCGTCCCACCTGATGACCACGCATTTTCAGCTGTAAAGACATTTGACGAGCTCCCCAGGCAGGATTATCGGTATGCAGATGATCAATGATAGCCTTGCATTCTAACTCTTCCTGAGATATGGGTGTTCCATTATAGTACACGCTGGTGCGGTTGATTCCAAGAAGCTCAGCACCTGTTTTTATCGGGAATTCTTTAGTCTTCAAAAGGTTTCGGACTAAATTTACTCTCGTAGTCAGGTCCAAGTGTTTCTTCAGATTTTTTTTTCAACCAATCCACCTGCATGGTGAGCTGGCCAACTTTTTTCGCGTATTCGGCTTTTTCCTTGCGCTCTAAGGCGAGTTTCTCTTTCAAGTTGTCTTCTCTTGAATCATCGAAGACAACCGATGCTTTATCGAGGAATTCTTTTTTCCAGTTGCAAAGAAGATTCGGCTGAATGTTATTTTCGCTGGCAATTGTATTTAAGTCCTTTTCTCCTTTAAGCAGTTCAATGACTAACTCGGATTTGAATTTTGCGGAGAAATTTCTTCTTGTTCGAGACATAAAAATGATCCTTCTTTCTATAGTGCTTACAGTATACCAGATTCATTAAAAAATGTCTCTCAAAGTGTCTTAAATTACGATACCATTATACAGAGGTGAAATTCAAATGAAGACAATAAATGAATTGATGTATTATTGTGAAGAACCAGAACCTGTCGGAGCTGTACTTTTGACTGGAGAATGGGGATGTGGAAAAACATATCTTATAGATAATGAACTGAAAGAAGCCTTGAAGGACAAGGCACATGTAATTCGCATTTCATTGTTTGGTATAACAACCATAGAAGGAATACATATGGCAATTAAGCAGGCATGGATTAGTGAATATAATAAAGATAAGAAATGGACAGGTGTGGTTAAAAAAGCGAAATGGGGAAAAGAAATAGCCGGTAAATTAGATTTTTTACCAGAGTGGATTAGGGGGATAGCAACTACAGATTGGTTATCCTTTGTAGAAATAAAAAATGTGATAGAAGAAAAACACGTAGTTTTAGTTTTTGATGATTTAGAACGTTGCTGTTTAGATATTGTTGATGTTCTCGGCGCAATTAATGATTACTGTGAAAATCAGAAGTTTCATACGATTATTGTTGCAAATCAGGATAAGATGGGAATTTCTACAGAAACATCTGCTACTCCAATAGAATTTGAAATAGATACTTTTGAGAATGGAGATGATACCGATCCTGCCAAACGAACAACAGGGAAGATAAAGTACAAATCACAAAAAGACGCTGATGAATTGTCTTATAATGAAATTAAAGAAAAGATTATACACCGAACGGTTCGGTATATCCCTGATTATGCAGGCATTGTAAATACAGTTATTGAAAAAACCAAATATCAAGATGAAAAGTATAAGGGTTTTGTGAAGGAATGTGAAGAGGGAATTTTAGAATTATTTGCTCCCGATAGAAATACTTATAATGAATCACAGAATAGTAAAAGACCGCATAATATTCGAAGTTTAAAATGTGCGATAAGAGATTTTTATCGAGTTTATGCGATTTTAGTAGAAAAAGGGTTTGAAGATATAGACAAAAGGTTTTATAGTTTTATCTCCTATATGATTGCATATAAAGCTAATATTGCAAAAGAAGGATACTATGGGACATTGTTTTCGGATAAGGAAGTTCAGGAATTATATCCGGCTTTTCAGAATCAATATATGCTTGCAACAGTGAAAAAATGGATACTTCGTGGTATATGGGATGTAGATGCCCTTACATATGAAATAGAAGTTATTCAGTCAAAGAAAAAAGCAGAAACGCCATCCGATATTGTTCGAACACATAGAATTATGGATGTTGAAGAAGAGGTGATTATAAAAGGATTTCCGCAGGTGGTTGAAATGGCATATGCAGGAGAACTTAGTTTAGATGAATATGTACATTTTATACAGAATAATTGTTGGGGAAGATACTATAATTTTGAATTCCCTTTAAGCGTGGATTGGGATAAAGTTCGAACCGGAGTTGCAACAGTAATAAAGAGCTTGTTAGATTCCAGAAAGGAAGGGCAGCAATTGCACTCTATTATTGGTACAGAGAGTAGAGAATATTTTACTGAAGATGAGTGGAATACCTACCAGCTTATTGCAGAATTCCAAAATGGAAATTTATTAATGTTTAGTAACAATAAAAATTTATACATTGAAGGGATGCGTGAAGACGCATTCACTGCATTTACGGCTTGTCAGAACAAACGATTTAATATGTTTGATGAAGAAATGGCGATTGTTACAGCAGAAGCATATGCAAAAGGAGATAATTCGACAAGGCATCAATTTTCTGGATATTTCAATGATATGTGGAGAGAAAATATTCTGTCAAAAGATATAAAACCGGAAGAAAGTCTTTTGGGATTTAGAAAGTTGCATGAGTTGATGAACGTGCAAAAAGAAGGTTTTGAGAAAAGCGGAAAGGTCTTTGCGGTTCGCCATACAGAAGACTTTATAAAACGCATAGATGAAATGATAGAAAAATTAGAAGAAAGTGAAACACAAACTGAGTAGTAGGTATTAAGTATTGCAAAATGGTTGGTAACAAACCTCCAAGTCTCACAAAGATTTGGAGGTTTTCTTCTTCCAATTCTTAGAAGAAAGTAATTTCAGGACCAGATAATATATGGTACAATATCTTAGGAAATTCATTTAAAATATAGAAACGATTATTGAGAATAAAAGGGCTCTAGAAGTCATATGACGTGGAAGAAGGTGTTAGTTTGCGTTTATGGAGATATGATGAAGATGCGATATTACAAGAAGAGCAGAATGAACGTAAAAAGAGATTTCAGAAAATCGGAGAAGATGTATTTTCTTTTTTTCAAGATAAAGCTATTGCTGCTGGATTTGAAGATAGAGAAGGACAATGGGAAATGTCCTGTGAAATTGTAGATGGAATTAGAGAAAACAAGCATGTGCTTGTTGAAGCTGGTGTTGGAATTGGAAAGTCATTTGCTTACATTGTACCAATTCTATATTATAGCAAAATTTATCATAGACCAGTAGTAATTGCGACATCGACAATAGCATTACAAGAGCAGTTGACTCATGATATAGAAAAAATTATGGACATGCTTAATTATGAAGTGGAAGTTCTTGTAGCCAAAGGACAAAACCATTTTTTGTGTAAAAAGCGGTTTGATGATTGTTTTACAAAAGAATTTATTGAAGAAAGTGTGGAACATCAAATAATCAATGATGCAATCTGCAAATTTGGGTATGAGAAGGCGGATTGGAATGTTGCAGTTCCGAATGAGATATGGAACCAAATAAATGTGAAAGAGTATAAAGCACAGTTTTGCAAAGATAAGTGTAGTTATTGTGGTTGTTGTTATTACTATAATTTGCGTCAGAAAATGATGTCTACACATGGGATTATTGTATGTAATCAGGATTTGCTTGCTGTGAATATGCATAAAAAAGCAAATTATCGAAGACAACTTATGAGTGAAGATATTGGAATTGTTGTAGTAGATGAGGCTCATAATTTGGAAAGTAAAGTCCGTTCATCTGTGACTTCTTGCATTTCACTTAAACAGTTGAAAGATGCAATGTATGGAGCGGGAAAAGCAGTCGATTCTTTTGATTCTGCATTTACCAAAGAACTGGAAAAAGCAGATTATTTGATAGATGAGATTTTTAAATTACTATTGAAGCAAATGAATGAGCAGGACAAAGAGGCAGAAAAAAACGGTCAGGATATAGACCGATATTATGTAAGGAATATTGGAATAAATTTTGAAAAACTAAGAAAAATTCTTAATGATATCCGGCTTAAAGCATCAATGTCATTTGGAGATTTTATAGGTGATCGTAGTAGGAAAAGTTACGATGAAGAGGTGGAGCAGCTTGAAGACTATGTTGCCTTTTTAGAGTCAATCATAAAATGGAAAAATAGTGAAGATATTTTCTGGTTAGAAAGAGATAGGGGAAATCGTGGAATAAAGGGAGTTCGTTTATATAAGTGTCCCAAGGCGGTTGACAAGATTACAAGGCGAATTATGTTTGGTGATTCTGGTTTGCCAGTAATTTTGACTTCGGCAACTATTACAAGTGGTAAAAATGAAGATTACATAAAGAACTACACTTATTTTATTAATAACACTGGATTTCAGACTGAACGAAGCTTGGTATGTGAGCCTAAAATATCACCATTTAATTAGGATGAGCATGCGAAGATTTATTATACAGAACATATGCCGCATCCTACACGTGAAAGAGACAAGTTTATAGAAGAAGGTGTTCGGGAAATTATAAAATTGCTTTATATCAGCAATGGAAAATCTTTAATTTTATTTACAGCAAAAACGGACATGCAGGCGGTATATGATAAATTGCAGAAGGAAAACTTGCCATTCAAGATATTGATGCAGCAAGGGAATGCAAAGCAGGCAGAGACTTTAGAGAAGTTTAGAAATGATACTAATTCTGTGTTACTAGGAACTGGAAGTTACTGGGAAGGAATCAATATTGAAGGTGTGTCGTTATCTCATGTAATTATCTTTAAACTACCATTTCCAGTAAGGGAGCCGATTATTGATTACAAGTATCAGCAGAGCAAGGATGGCTTAATGGAAGTGTCTGTTCCGGAGATGGTTATAAAACTAAAGCAGGGGATTGGAAGATTGATTCGGAGTGAGAGCGATAAGGGAATTGTTTCTATTATAGATTCAAGAGTTGGAAAAACGTCAAAGGCACCTTACAAGCAAATTATTTGGGAATCATTACCAATAAAAAGCAAGACAAATAAAATTGAAAAGATAGCAGCTTTTTACAGCCAAGTAGTAGAGCAACAGAAAGAGGAAAAATAGCGTGAAAGAATTTCATTTGAAGAACGAATTGTTATTACAGGCGTTTTGGGGCGGATATATGTGTAAAAATAATTGCCTAAAGCATTGCCAGGGTTATTTTAATGCAGATGCAGGAAATTATGGAAGAGGTTTTATAGAATATTGTATTGCACGAAATTTTAATATACATAGAGTACCGGGATATGAGCAATATTATTTAAAAGATGGTACAAAAATGAATATGCTTCACGAATATGGAAATTTGAAAGAGGCAGATATTGACGCCGCCTGTGCAGAAATTGATTTGTTATATCACTTTGTTCAAAAGGAATTAAAAAAGAGTACCTATGTAAAAAATGGAAAAATAAAATTGGTTCGATCTTTAAGACCTTTTGAAATAGAAGCTGTTACACCTCAATTGAAGGATCCAAACAATAGTACTATTACTTTGCCAGTGAATATAATGACATCGTATGCGCATGATAACAGGTTATATGGATATGGAAGCAGTATGTCAATAATTCGAGAATTGCCTGTTGAAAAAGTAGTTATGTTTGATGAATGCTTATTTCATCCGGAAAATGTGTGTGCTAATAGTATTCATGGTGGCGAATATGAGGTATGGGTAGTAGAAGATAATATGTTCGGAAAAATAGAGTTGGATAGAGCTTGTTTCAAATATGAAAAATTAGAGGATGCAGGCAATAATTATCGCAATTCAATGCGATATGGGATAGATGCTTCTTTGTATACGGATGAGAGAAAAATAACACGACCATGTGAATGGAATACATTTACAAAATGGTTAATCAGGCATAATACACAAAAAATTAAAGACTTATATGGAATGACTGATAAATAGTATTGCAAAGAAAAGTGCGTTACGCCTAATATATGAAAAGGGAAAATCATAATTACTGATAATCGGTTTAAAATATGAGATTGCTACGATATGGATAAATGAAACAGTTGGAGGGAATGATTTTGATAGAAACATTTGTTAGCTGGTTTTTAGGTGTTATAAGTAATGGCATCGGCGAAAAAGTAAAAGAAAACGAGAGATAAAAAACTTACAGGATAGTACAAGGCAAGAAGTTGTTAGAGAAGTAAAGAACGATTTATTGGCGTGTATAGAAGAAATGAATGAACAATTTAAAGATTTTGAAAAACTGAGAGAAAAAGGATTTCATAGCAGTTGTGATGAGTTTATCGAATTTTGTAATCAATACATAGAAGACCATTCTTATCATACAGCAAAATACAAAAAATTAGAAATGGATTTACCAGATGACGGAGGTTTAGATGAACTCTTACAAATTGTAAAGATGGAGAAGTTTTGTTTGGATATAACATGAGTGAAGAAGAATAACATATTAGAAGAATTTAGAATGATGTCATTTAAATACTCTGAGTTATATTCAAAATATGATAGTGCTTATTTGAAAAGGGTATTATCAACATATGTAAATGGAAACGAGTAGAATCAAGCCTCCAATTTCCCAAAAGATTTGGAGGTTTTCTTCTGCCCATTTTTACAGGAAAGTAATTTCCGAAATAAGCAATCTATGGTACAATATCCTAGAAG
>OGUD01001071.1_pt1 | contig 16072 bp, 17 predicted proteins | sample 1573671 | NCBI WGS metagenome assembly OGUD01 (sample SAMEA2582065, study PRJEB24529) | metagenome | biome: Human gut stool | place: China | collected 2011 | reverse complement strand
TTGTGCGGGCTATTTTCATTCATTGTTCCAACAAAAATCGGAATTTCCTATTATAATATAAAAAAATCCTCGGAAATCCAACATTTCCGAGGGTTTATACGCTCACTAAGCTAATTTAGACTTCGCAACTTCTGCTAATGTAGCAAATCCCGCTGCATCATTTACTGCCATATCTGCTAAAATTTTTCTGTTCATCTCAACACCTGCTAATTTTAAACCGTGCATCATCTTGCTGTATGATAAACCATTCATTCTAGCTGCTGCATTGATACGAGCGATCCATAACTGTCTCATCTGACGTTTACGTTGTTTTCTACCAGCATATGAAGATGTCAAAGCTCTCATTACTGATTGTTTTGCAACTCTATATTGTTTTGATCTGGCTCCTCTGTAACCTTTTGCCAGTTTTAATGTTCTGTTGTGTTTCTTTTTAGCGTTCATTCCGCCTTTAATTCTTGCCATGTCCTTCTAATCCTCCTTCAATTCTTCCAAATCTTACAGATATGGTAAAACTTTTTTCATGTTCTTTACATTTGTAGCATCTGTAATAGTTGCCTGTCTAAGATTTCTTTTTCTTTTTGTAGATTTCTTAGTTAAGATATGGCTCTTGTAAGCTTTGTTTCTTTTTAATTTACCTGTAGCTGTTTTTTTGAAGCGCTTTGCAGCAGCTCTATTTGTTTTAATTTTTGGCATGATATGTTCCTCCTTAATATTTAGGTATTTATTTTTAACGTTTTTCAGTTAAAACCATACTAATGCTTCTGCCTTCGAGTTTTGCAGGTTTTTCAATGGCTGCAACATCTTTTAACATCTCTGCAAAATCATCCAGAATATGTTTGCTCGTCTGCATATGAGCCATCTCTCTTCCTCGAAAACGTAAAGTAACTTTTACTTTATTTCCTTTTTGGATAAATTTCTTTGCGTTGTTCACTTTCGTGTTCAAATCATTCGTATCGATGTTCGGCGAAAGACGCACTTCCTTTACCTCAACAGTTTTTTGTTTTTTCTTCGCTTCTTTTTCTTTTCTCGCCAGTTCATATCTATATTTACCATAATCAATAATCTTACAAACTGGTGGTTTTGCTGTTGGAGCAATTTTAACCAAATCCAATTCTGCCTCTTCTGCCAGCTTCAAAGCTTCCCTTGCAGACATAACGCCTAACTGGTCACCATTCTCTCCTATTAAACGTACTTCCTTGTCTCTGATTTGCTCGTTGATCATTAAATCGCTAATTGTAGTGCACCTCCATAAATAAAATAATCTTTACTTTACTCTAATTTTTTTATATAATATATATAATAGCGTAAAAAAATGAATAGCTCACAGCTATCCACTCCATTTCTGCACACAAAATAGAAATTCTATTCTTATGCTTCAATATCAACCATTAGTCACCCACTTGTGCTAAGGTGAGAGTGGAACTCTGCTTTCTTTTTGTCTTACGCATATATTAACATATCATACTCTCACCGTTTTTGTCAACGTTTTTTTTATTTTTTCTTATTATCCTTACATCGTTCACAAAATTGTTTGCACTAAAAAACAGATTGCACTCTTTTTTTCTTGCATTCTTTTCACTTTTATGCAATAATAAGGCTACTTAACTTAGTCTAAATGAATTTTGAGGAGGATTTTTTATGTCACAAAGAAGTAATTTTTCCAGCAAGATTGGATTTGTACTTGCTGCTGCCGGCTCTGCTGTAGGGCTTGGTAACCTTTGGAGATTCCCATATCTCGCAGCAAAATATGGAGGAGGAACATTTCTTCTTGTATATCTGATTCTTGCAGTCACATTCGGTTTTTCATTGATGATTGCTGAAATCGCAATCGGAAGAAAGACAGGGCTCAGCGCAATTGGCGCTTTCAAAAAATTAGATAAACGCTTTGGTTTTCTAGGAGTACTCGCTGCAATCATACCGATTATCATTCTTCCATATTATAGTGTAATCGGTGGATGGGTAATCAAGTATTTCGTTACATTTGCAACCGGAAATATGCAGGCAGCTGCGGATGACGCTTATTTTTCAACCTTCACCAGTTCCACAGGAGAACCGATTGGATGGTTCTGTCTCTTTATTGCGTTTACTTCGATCATCGTTCTTCTTGGTGTAGAAAAAGGAATCGAGACAGTGAGTAAATTTATGATGCCTGTATTAGTTGTTTTAACTGTTATTATTGCAGGATACGGTCTTACAGTAGACGGAGCAATCGACGGTTTGATCTATTATATCAAGCCAAGTATGGAACACTTCTCCGGAATGACCGTCATAGCAGCAATGGGGCAATTGTTCTATTCGATGTCTCTCGCAATGGGAATTATGATTACATACGGTTCTTATATGAAAAAAGATAATAATTTAGAAAGTTCTGTTCGCCAAATCGAGGTCTTTGATACTGGTATCGCATTTATGGCAGGGCTTATGATTATCCCTGCAGTATTTGCTTTCTCAGGCGGAACAGCAGAACAATTAGGTCAAGGACCTGGACTTATGTTTATCATGCTTCCTAAAGTATTTAACAGCATGCCAATGGGTCGTGCAATCGGCACACTTTTCTTTATCTTAGTGTTTTTCGCCGCACTGACCTCTTCTATCTCACTGATGGAGACAATTGTTTCTATTTTAAGAGATAAATTTCATTGGAGTCGTAAATTCACTTGTATTCTTGTTACAGCAGTTGCCTTGGTGATGGGCATCCCATCCTCTTTAGGATTTGGTATCTGGAGCCATATAAAATTCCTTGACTTCTCAATCCTGGATGCCTTCGACTTCATCAGCAACAGCGTATTGATGCCAATCCTTGCTTTCTTTACTTGCATCTTTGTTGGTTTTATTATCAAGCCAAAAGCAGTTATCGATGAAGTAAAAAGCTCAGATGGTGTTTTCAAAGGTGAAAAACTGTTCACAATTATGATCAAATGGATCGCTCCAATCTTCTTAGTTGCAATCCTTGTAAGTTCTGTAGGAAATGCAATGGGATGGTGGACAATTTAATATTCTATAAAAAAGGAGAAATTCGCTTGAATTTCTCCTTTTAATGTTTCATGCCGATGAATAAAATCTGTAAGACCACACCGATTAAGATCGAACCAATATATAACATTGCTGCAATTTTTAAATTTTCTTTTTTGTCCCGATTGTTTTTCCACAATACAATCAGTCCCATTCCACCGCTTGCCAGTAGCCCTGCCATCACAGACGGAAGCGCAAGGACATTTTTCATATATAGCTCTGTAATCAGTATCGATGAGGCACAATTCGGAATCAGGCCTACCGATGCACTTAGAACAATCTGAAACGGAGAATCATTCATCAAGATCTCTTGAATTCTTTCAATTCCAATTCCCTCGATAACCAGATTCAGTACCATCGAGAACAGCATAATGTACAAAAGTGTTTTGAAGGAATGAGATACGACTGCTTTCAAGATGCCGTTGTGTCCACCACAACAAGTACATCCCTGCTCTTTCCACGTTCTTTCTTGCTTTAAGGCAAAATGCTTTCTTTTCCAAAATAGATCTACGAAATATCCAACAACAATTGCAATCACAACTTTGAGACCTAAAATTGTAAGAATCTTATCTCCACTCTTCGGATATCCCAACATCACAATGATCGCCTCATCTGATGTTGACATGAACACCGCAAGAAGAGTTCCGACTGAGATAAGCCGCTCTGCATACAGATTCGCCGCTACCACGGAAAATCCGCATTGCGGTATGCATCCAAACAGCGCTCCGATGATCGGTCCCGCTTTATTTCCCTTCATCAGAATCCGATCTCGTTTCTCTCCCGTATACTTTTCCACTAATTCAATCAGCAAAAATGCAAAAAGCAAAAACGGAATCATCCTCGCTCCATCAATCAGCACATCTTTACAGATTTCTCCCATTATACTCAACGCTTATCCCCCATAAAGAATACAGCCACCACACCAGCACCTGTATGGCTTCCGATAACTGAACCGATTCCGTTGATCATCACGTTGTGAATCCCAAACCGTTCTTCTACCTGTTTCTTCACAAATTCAGCGTCCTCTATACAATCACCATGCGTAATCATCACAATGTCATTATCGTATCCCTGCATCTGCTTTTCCATGCGGTCTACAATCGAAATCAATGATTTTTTCCTGCCTCGTTCTTTGCCAATAACAACCAGTTTTCCCTCATCACTCATATGGATGATTGGTTTAATCTTAATCATGGAACCGACAACCGCAGTCGTCCTAGAGATACGCCCACCTCTGTGAAGGTGGTTGAGATCATCTACCGTTACATTGTGACAGATATGAAGCTTGTTCGCTTCCACCCATTCCACAATCTCTTTCATTGACATTCCACACTCTTTCAATTCTAACGCTTTATATAGAAGCAATCCTTCTCCCATGCACGCGCAGAGACTGTCTATAGTAATAATGTTGATGTCCGGATATTCTTCTTTCAAATCTTCTGCTGCCATCCGCACACTGTTATAACTTCCACTTAGTCCAGAAGAAAAGCCGATATAAAGAATATCTTTCCCTTCTTTTGCAAGCGGCTCCAACGCTTCGCGCGCCTGTTCCGGATTGATCTGAGACGTTGTAGGAAGCGAACCTGTTCTCAGCTTTTCAAAAAATTCTTTATGTGACAGTCCATCCATCTCTTCATATGTAACTCCGTCCATAATATAAGACAGTGAGATGATCGGAACTTGTTTTGCCTGTAAATATTCTTTTGGTAAATCCACAGTACTATCTGATACAATTACAAACTCATTCATCTTTTTCCCTCCTGTTTGGCAATATTTATTTCTCTATTCTATCACTTTTTCTTTTCTTTCGCAAAAAGTTTTTCATGGTGTAAATAAGAGATTTTCGCAAAAAGTACGCCGAAGCGTACTTTTAATTTAATTTGATATTCAAATAACTTCTTCCTGATAGTGTTTTGTTAAATGCAATAGAGCAGATAATAATGATTGTTCCCGCCAAAAATCCAATCCAGTTAAAGCACGCTGTAAGGACTAAAAGCAACAGACGCATAAATTTCAACGCATATCCAAGTTCAAAATTCGGCTGTGTATAATTCGCCACAGCGACAAACGCCATATAAAGCATAACCTCTGAGTTGAACCATCCTGATTTGACCGAGAATTCCCCCATGACAATACCTGCAATCACACTGAGCGGCGTGCTTAACATACTTGGCGTATTCATCGCCGCAAGCCGAAGTCCGTCAATTGCAAGCTCCAATATCAGCAGTTGGAAAATAAGCGGAATATTGACCGTATCTTTCAATGACACAAACTGAAATGCCTCCGGAAGCCAGTTGAGGTTCTGCATAAATAACAAAAATACCGGTGTCAGAAAGACTGTTGCAAAGGTAATAATCGCCCTCGATACTTTCAAATATACATTTGTAAGAGTTGGAAAATAATAGTCGTTTGCCTCCTCAATAATGTCTAAAATCGAAGTCGGAAGAATCATCGCAGACGGTGAATTGTCAACTAAAAGTACGACTTTCCCTTCCAGCAGACACACAGACGCCGTGTCCGGTCTCTCTGTAAACTTAAATTTCGGAAACGGGTTGAACCATTTTCGTTTGAACAATTCTTCTGCAAGACTTTGCTGATTCATTCGCAACGCATCCACATTGATTGTATCAAGCCTTTTCAATAAATTGTCTAACAGTTCCTGATCCACTCTGTCAGACATATAGCAGACTGCTACATCGGTCCTGGAACTATTTCCAATCTCTATCATCTTCATCACAAGATGAGGATCTCGTATTCTTCTCCTCATCAATGCCGTATTAAACACGATCGTCTCCACGAACCCATCTCTTGACCCGCGGAGCGATTTATCCTTATCTGGCTCTTCTACTCCTCTTGCCGGATATGTGCGACAGTCAATTGCAATGCAAGCCTCATATCCATCAATAAATAGACAGGTAACTCCGGACAATATATTCCGAATGATCATGTCAAAATCAGCAATAATGTCCACTTCCACATACGGAAGCGCCATCTTGGAAAACCCAGTTGCATTACTTGGCATATCGTCCTTTTTCAACGCAAAAAAAGATGTCATGATTTTAAGCATTGTCTCATCTTTCGTAAATCCATCAATGAAGTAAAATGTACTCTGCTTTTCTCCGATAATCATATCACGCTGAATCAGGTCAAAACTTTCACTGACTGGAAGTATGCTGTTTAAATATGTCACATTTTCCTGAAGCGATGCTTTCACCTGTTTTGTCACTTTTTTATCTACCATACAAAAACCTCCACATTTGTCATCTCTTGGTTAGAATTCCCAAATGTGGAGGTTTTATACTGCATTTCTCTTATTTTGTTGTACTTCCAAGTCCACCGTTTCGCACTTCAGTCACATCATCATCTATTGTAATCCCATATTCCACGAAGATTCCCTGCATAAATCCGGTGCCCACAGAAAGTTCTACAATCTTTCCTTCATTCGTATCATTTGTCAGCTTTGCAAAAATATGGCCTTCATTGTCCGAATAAAAGTAATCACTGTCGATAATACCAACTGTATTATTAAGCTGCAGGCGAAATTTAAAACCAAGCCCACTTCTCGGATAACATTTTAAAACCCAGTTTTCTTCCATCTCCACACGGATTCCAGTCGGAATCTTCACTGTCTCTCCCGGTTGAATTGTCAACGATATCGGGGTATAGAAATCATATCCCGCCGAACCCGAAGTTGCTCTTTTCGGCAATTTGACAGCATCATAAATGTTTTGAATCTCGCTTTCTCCTACCTCACCAAATGTATCTATCCATCCTTCTTTAAATTGTTCAAAACTTACTTTGTGAAACTTAGCAATCCTCTTCATGTAATACAATTTCTCCTTTTTCTAATGTCTTTTGTACATCAATCACCTTCTGATTGGAACTTCCCTTCCAATGTAGATTAGCATCCTTTTTATCTACTTCAAACTCTCCATCCACAAGCACATCTACATATTTCATCAGTTTCATCGTCTGAATCTGTTCCCACGTAGATCCGGTATACAGCCAAATTGTCTTTGTAGGATACTTTTCTTTGATTTCTTTTGCAAGCGCTGTCACTTCGTATACATTACTAATATGAAGTGGGTCACCACCGCTAAAAGTGATACCACTGACATAACTTTTTTCTAATTCATCAAAAATCTCCTGTTTTGCCGCCTCATCAAATTCCAATCCCCCATTCGGATCCCAGGTAATCGGATTGTGGCATTCCTTACAGCAATGCACACAACCAGATACCCATAGTACAACACGAAGACCATCTCCGTTTAGCATATCATCTTTTGTAATATTATGATAACGCATATTACATGCTCTTCCTTTCCGCTATTTCCGCCATTTTTGCGTCGTTTAGACGTGTATCCCCCTTGACGCGGGAGTAGGATAAATATCCATTCATACGCTCAATCTTTGTCAAGTTAGTACTTCCGCATTCCGGACATACATCCATCGACAATTCTTCATGTCCACAGTCATCACAATATGCAAGCGACAGATTAACCCCCTCATAGAATCCCATATCCATCGCTCTTCTCACAAGCGATTTGATTGCTTCTTTATTATAGTTAATCGGATATTTGACATACTGGATCTTTCCACCGTTACTCAAATCCCAAAAACGTCCTTCTAAATCCTGTTTTTCAATCGGCGTAATATCTTCTGTCACATGACAGTGGAAACTGTTGCTTACATATTCTCTGTCTGATACATTCTCAATAATACCATATTTTTTACGGAACTGCTGAACCTGCACTCCACACAGATTCTCTGCAGGTGTTCCATAAATTGCATATAAGTGACCATCTTCTTCTTTGAACTGATTGACTTTCTTATTAATATATTCTAGTACTTCAAGTGCAAACGCCCCATCTTCTACCAACGATTTTTTATTGTGGAGCTGCTGCAATTCATTGAAGGCTGTGATTCCGAACGATGCAGTTGCTGATTCTAACAACGGTTTGATCTTGTCATACAGTCCCAAATGTCCACCATAGAAACCACCTTCACAATAAGCAAGCGGGTTCGTTGACGCCTTCATCTCTCCAAGATAATCATATGTGCGGATATGAAGCTGACGAATCAGTTCCAGATAATAATCAAGCACCTCATAGAAATCTCTGCTTTCCTGTTTTGCTTTTGCATAAATCATAGGTAAATGCAGACTCACAGCACCAATGTTAAAACGCCCCACAAATACCGGCGTATCATTTTCATCTGCCGGAGTCATACCGCCTCTTTCATACCATGGTGAAAGGAATGCACGGCATCCCATTGGGCTGATAATCTTTCCGTATTGCTTGTACATACTTGCAACATAACCTTTTCCGGTCAGACTCAGCCAGTCCGGATACATTGTCTTTCTGGAACATTCAATTCCGGCTTCAAACACATCCTCCAATGGTTTCCCCGGTCCATGAAGGTTCTCGTCATATAAAAACACAAGTTTCGGGAAGAGTACCGGTTTCTTATGTCCTTCTTTCCCCTGTCCTTCCTGACGCACCTGAAGCATCTTAATCGTGGCAAGTTTTCCATACTTCGAAGTGTTCGTTCCAGCTGTCACTGTGATAAATGGATAATCTCCGCGGCTTGATGATACGGAATTGAATTTATATTCCCACCCCTGGAATCCCTGTTCCATCTCTTTTTCCAGATCTTTCCACGCCACTTCCTCAGCTTTTTCTTTCGGTAATCCTAAAGATATATATTTCTCCAAATGCTTTTTATAAGATTTCTCTGCATATGGCTCTAAAATATCATCCACGCTTGGCACTGTAAATCCGCCATACTGCTGGCTCGCAGCACTTAACACGATATCCCCAATTACATCAAATGCTGTATCCAATGTCTTCGGCTCATTATACCAAAGATTTCCCATCTCAAATCCGCCACTCAAAACATTCTGCACATCAAACAGACAGCAGTTCATCGTGTCTCTTCTCGCAGACATATCATGAATGTAAATATAACCTTCGCGAATTGCCTGAATCTCTTCCACAGTCAGGAAAAATTTCTTATAAAGCTCTTTGTTCAGTTCATTAAAAATCAAACTTCTTTTTGTAGACACAAGCGCACTGTCTGTATTACTGTTCTCTTTGTCTCCGATGTACATGATAGACTGGCTTTTTTTGTAAACCTCATCTAACATCTGAACAAAATCCTGCTTATAATTGCGGTAGTCTCTATAACTTTTTGCAACAGTCGGATTGACTTTTTCAAGAGCCCCCTCCACAACGTTGTGCATCTGTGCGATGCGTATCTCTTCTGTGTCCATCTTTTCTACTTCTTCTTCTACAAACTGGCAAATAAATTGCAGCTCCTCATCTGTAAACTTAATCAACGCACGATATGCTGATTTATTGACGGCAACAACAACTTTCTGTACGTTAAACTCTTCTTTTGTCCCATCTTTTTTGATTACTCTGATCATCCGTCTCTTCCTTTCTGTTTTATATCATCATCTATATTTAGTGTTGTTCTAAGCTCAAATCACTATATACAGTATTTCTACGTAATATTAATACTATCACTCTGATTGTCTTTCGTCAAATCGGAATAATAGACAAAAATATTAGATTCTCTCTTCCATATTTTTGGATAAAAAAATAGGCCGTCATCTATTGACAGCCATTTTCAAGTATTTCGTCTTCTATTTGCGTAAATGCCCCCGTTTCTCCATTAGAATCTAAATCTGTTTTACCATAAAACCTAACTTTCTTATTTTCAATGATTAGTAAAAAGCAGAAAATTATCTCTGTGATTAGCATAAATACCGCTATATAATATGTTGGAGCATATACCCCAAGCAACAATACAATAATCGGTATCATAATAGAAAAAACATAATATGTTTTTGATTGATATAGCCAACCATATGGTAAAAGATGGGCACCGAAAATCATAGTATAAACCATCAACATTTTTTCTGGCATAAACGCACATACCCACATAGCAATCAATATATAAAGCATTTGATTAAGCGAAATAAGCAAGCCTAATCCTGAAAGCGGATTTTCTTTATTTTGAAAATCAATTTTCAAAATTTTCGAGAGTAAAAAAGCCAACGGAACTAATGGTGTTGAACAGCAAAAGGTGAATAAATTTTTTGACATAATCGACAATGAGGATATATGGATACCTAAGACTACTACCCAAATGAAAACAGAAGCAACAATAAAATGCAACCCTCTTTTTTGTTTTCTTATATTATCTTCTCTCAGCTCTTGCAATGTTGATACTAACTCTTTTCTATTTCCCATTTGCTTTTCTCCTTTGTTGTTGATACTTTACCAAAGCTTGCGTATAAATTTCTCCTTGTTTATTGCTATACCACTGGTATATTGCAATACAAATGAAATAAAGAACACATATAATTCCGATAAAAACTAACCACTGAATAAATGTTCCTATACCGCTAAAAAATCCAATCCAATAGAAGTTTAGACACTCATATAAGCTAAACAATACCATAAAGCAGGTTAACCTTTTTGTGAAAGCCCAATTTTTAATAAAAACCTTTGTAAAAAGAATATTAAAAATCAACACGCCACCAATCACAAAAAATAGTAATTTAGTTAACATACTTACTGAAATTTGTTGCTGATTGGAAATATGACAATATGATATCCAGATGATAAGAAGCCACGTCGTGCAAAAAGCAATCCCATTTCTCATCCAAACGAAAAATTTTATGATATCATTTTTGTTGTTTTTCATTGCTATCCTCCTATATTGATAATAGTTTCCGCACAAACGGTACATATTTTCTGGAAATATATAATAACTCTCCATTACAAAGCGTTACTAAAATGGTGCGATTTAACTCTGGTTTTAGGGAACGTATTTTATTTATGTTTATAATAAGTGACTTTGAAATTCGGACAAAGTCTTTATCGGATAAAATTTCCTCCAGTTCATATAACCTTTGTTTGATTTTCCTCATTCACAACCTCCATAGCACACGCACGTATGTTATTCATTCGTCCAACCTATTGTAAGGCGTTTTCAGCCTTTAACTGCTCCGTGATACCCTGTGCCTGTTTCATTTGTTCTACAAGTGTTTTAAAGTGTTCCTGCGCCTGCCGGTGAATGTCGGCAAAATAAGCGTTCAGCTTGCCCTCCATCAACATTGTGGTATAGGTAGCTTTTCTCCATTTGCTATGGGAATGGTTAGAAAAGTATGTTGCTCCGTCTTTGAAACTGTTTGCAGAGGTTCGGAAGATAGAGAAGAGAGATTATATTGGTAATCTCATACCTTTTGTAAACTTTTCTTCTGTGGTTGCATGGTAAGTTTGATCTTGCCTATATTTTTCATCAGTTCCGCCCACGCTTGATAGGTTGGATAAAGCCTTTTTCGTGTTGTCGTGCTGTCTGTTGGTTTCTCTAAAAATCGTATTTTGCTGTTCCATACTTTTTATTCTGTTCATATCCCTTTTCATAAAATATCAATCTTAAATTACTAGCTGAACTGCCGAGATAAAGACTTCCACCTTTACTCTGAAACACTTCCTCTTTCAGTTCTCCCGAATCATGAAAATCTATCTCCCTTAGTTTTGTGGAAAGCAATCCCCCTTTTGTCCGTATAATCAAATCGGGAATACTCAAATACGGTTTTCTATCGTCGATTGCCAAATCAATTCGAGGAAAATTGATATGATACTGACAAACTCTGTTTAAGTCAAGTCCTCTGCTGTATCATGGTTCTGTTGGCTGTGTCCGTTCCGTCAAGGACTGCCCTACGGCGTATCGGCTACGCCTTGTTCCTTGACCTCACTACATTTTCTCTGTTTCTTGACATCACAAAAGCCTGCACGAATTTTCTTCAATCCGACAGGCTCTCATTCTTTCACATACTCTATCAATTCTTCTATTCCACAATCTAAGTAACTGCACAGTTTACATATTAGTTGTGTGTCTAATCTCTGAAATTCATTTCTACAATTCAGTCCATCTTATCATTTATTATTTTCAGAGAAATTTCTTTGGCTGTACTGCCCGAAATTTCTCCCGACTTTGAAAGATCGCTAAGATATGTAGCTAAATATATTCTTTGATCATTTGTTTGAATAAAACCTACAAACCACGCTTCTCCATTGGAACCAGAACCAGTTTTTCCGTAGATTTTTTGCGTTTCATCATTTTGAATCAACATAATTTCTTTGACTGTTTCAATTTCTTGACTACTATAAATACTTTGACCATCAAATATTTTTTCCAAAACTTTCACTTGTTGTAAAGGTGAAATTTTCAATGAAGAATTTAGCCAAAAGCCATTCAATTCTTCATACAGATTTATATTACTGCCTTCCCACTCAGAAATATCTTTATTCCCATAGTCCAACCTATTTAACTCATTTTGAATTTCATTTTTCCTACTGCATTAATAACCTGACGAAAATACCAAATACATGATGTTTGAAATGCTTCCTTCAAAGTTAAGTTTTTATTCCATTCCAAATTAGGATATTGCGTTCCATTGTAATTCATAGTTGATGTTTCATCCTTAATGACATTATTATGAATACCAGCCAATGCAGAAATAATCTTAAAGGTTGAATACGGAGAAGTCTCCTGTTTTGCCAAGTCCTCGTTATAGAAATAACATGTATTTTCTATTGGATTATATATTACTGCACAACCCTTTATCCCATTAAAATAATTACTTAAACCAATAATTTCTTCTGTGATATTTTCTTTTTCATTACTAACTGCATTTTTATTATCCGTTTCTGATTGTTCCGATTGCTCTGTTACTGTAGGCATTTCGCCATCTTCTTTTCCTGAACATCCAAATAAAAACGCTGAGCATAATAGTAAAAATACTAATGAAATTTTTTTCATCATAAATCTCCCTTACAACTTAAAGTTTACATATCCATGTACTATTGAAATCTAATCACTTCTTTTCCAGTGTATCTTCAATAATCTCAATTCCTCGGTTAACAAAGCTAATTTTTATCTCGTTTAAATCTTTTCCCTTTTCTAAAATAGACACATAAGCTATTCCTAACTGGTCATCCGCTGTTGGTGTAGGATTTCCCATCAATGTTGTCCATTCTATATCTACATCTGATTTTGAAATGCTCGTATTAAATTCAATTTCATATTGAAGTGGCTCAAAAAAATTAGAATTAGATTTCGCATTAACTAAAATCCTATTATTTTCATCTTGATATACTTCTATAGTATACTTCACAACATCCTCTTTGTTGTTAACGTAGTCCTCGTTTGGAGATATTGTTTCTTCACATACTAATTTCATATTTTGAGCTGATACTAAATTATCGGTTTTTCAATATCTTTTGAAGAACAACCTGCTAAGCTGAAAATCAATAAAAATATAGAACAGACTAAATATATTTTATTCCTTATTTTCATTGTCAACACCTCTAATTTGTTTATTTCTGTTATTCTAACATATTTCATAGTCTTTAGCATTACTTTTCTCAAAAATTCAAGGGCATATTGCACTCACACAATATACCCTCATAATATTGTTCCAAAAGATAGTTTATATCATACTTTTTATACTCCCATAATGATTTTTCTGTACTCCTTTTGTACTCCCAATTTCACGATATTGCCCGATATTTCACATCATTTTACGATACTTTGCCTTTTCAACAAATCCCTTAAGTCCCGCATTAGAATGGTGTTCCGTCCAAGTTATACGGTGTCACCTGATATACATAATAATTGACCCAGTTTGTATACAAGTTATTCGCGTGTGATCGCCATGTCAAAAGCGGTCTTTTCGTATCATCATCTTCCTCATAATAATTTTCCGGGATTTTAATTGGAAGTCCTTTTGCCTTATCGCGTTTATACTCTTTATCTAGAGTCACCCTATCATATTCCGGATGTCCCATTACAAATATCTGCTTACCATCCAAAGACATTGTCAGAAATACGCCTGCTTCTTCAGATTCTGCAAGGATTATCAACTGTTCTTCGTTCTCAATAGCTTCTGTCGGAACTATTGTATGACGAGAATGTGGTGCGTAAAACACATCATCAAATCCTCTCACCAATGGAATTTTCCGATTTTTTACATGATGCTCAAACACGCCAAACACCTTTGCATCCAGCGATACTTTATCAATCCCATAATGATAGTAAAGTCCCGCCTGAGCTCCCCAGCACAAATGCATTGTAGATGTCACATGTGTGTTCGTCCATTCCATGATTCCTTTCAGTTCCTCCCAGTAATCAACCTCTTCAAACGGCATCTGTTCTACCGGAGCACCTGTGATGATAAAGCCATCAAATCTCTGATCTTTGATTTCCTCAAACGACACATAAAATTTGTTGAGATGGCTGGTTGATGTATTTTTAGATTCATGACTAGAGACATTTACAAAAATCACATCTACCTGCAATGGTGTATTCGACAGTGATCTTAAAATCTGAAGTTCCGTATCTTCCTTCAATGGCATCAGATTCAATAACCCAATTTTAATCGGACGGATATCTTGATGCATCGCACGGTGTTCATCCATCACAAATATATTTTCCTGTTCCAGTATTTCTTTTACCGGCAAATCATTTTGTACACGAATCGGCATAAATTATTCTCCTTTTTCTTCACATTCAATAAATTCTCCTTCATCATTCACATAGCTTTCACTGCCATACCTCTCAGATGATGTTGGAAGTTTTTTGCGCTCCAACTTTTGGTTGATAAACATTTGCGCAATATAATACAAGACAGCAAAGGTCGGCACTCCCATAATCATTCCGACAAATCCAAAAAGTCCTCCTCCAAGCAGGATGGAAAAGACAACCCAAAAAGCGGACAGACCGGTAGAATCTCCCAAAATCTTCGGTCCAATGATGTTCCCATCAATTTGCTGCAAAATCAGTATAAAAATAGCAAAATACAACCCCTGTATCGGTTTCGCAATCATAATCAGAATCGTACTCGGTATTGCTCCAATATAAGGTCCAAAAAACGGAATTACGTTCGTCACTCCGACAATCACACTGACAATAAGAGTATACGGCATATTCATAATGCTAAGTGCTATAAAACATAACACCCCGATAATCGCAGAATCGATAATCTTTCCAATGATAAATCCACCAAAAATCTCGTTGCTCTTTTTCGTAATGTGAAGCGCCATGTTAGCGTGATCCGGCTTCATCAGTGCGTACACAATCTTTTTGCACTGACCTGAAAACAGTTCCTTGCTAAACAGTACGTATACAGAGACAATAAATCCGATTAACACATTCATGATCTCACTGACAACATTGATTACTCCCACCGTCAGATTTGACATCAAAGTGTTCGCCTGTTGAAGTAAATCCGTCTTCAGCCAGTTTTCCACCGCATCTGTTCCCTCTGTGATGATATTCTTCAGCATCGTATCCAAAGTTGAGTTACTGATTAAAAATACATTCATATCTTGTGCCCAATTATTCATCTGCTCCGGAAGTGTCACAATCAAATCTCGGATGCTTTTGTACAATTCCGGAATCAGCATATTACACAGTGCCACAATCACAAACACAGAAAAAATCAAAGCTGTAAAGATTCCGGTTCCCCGTCCGATTTTATGTGCCGTTTCTTTTTTCTTTAGTCTTTTCTCCAAAAAAGGAGTAAGATGTCTTTCTACCAATTTCACAATCGGATTCAAAAGATATGCAATCACAAGACCATATATAATTGGTTTTAATATCTGAAATATCTTTTCAAAAATATTAGAAATTCCATTAAATCGCAAAAATGCAAAATAAAAAACAATACTTGCTGCAACAACAAGAAATGCGGTCATTCCTTTTCCAAACTGCTGTCTTAATTTTGAAGGACCTTTATTTCGAAACTGAGGTCTTTTATCATGATACGTTTTCGTTTCCTTTGAATTTTCCATAATATGTATTCGAATCCTTTCCTCTCCCACTTTACATCTACGCTCTATTATAACGCCACCTTCTTAGAATCGTCAACAAGAACACAATTAAGGGCGCAGTAAAAGTCTCAAACCTTTACTGCGCCCAACCTTATTCACGGGGGTTTGACAGTTGAATAGTGGAAAAAGTACTCGCAGGTCGCATAAAACCT
>OGUD01001067.1_pt1 | contig 16115 bp, 17 predicted proteins | sample 1573671 | NCBI WGS metagenome assembly OGUD01 (sample SAMEA2582065, study PRJEB24529) | metagenome | biome: Human gut stool | place: China | collected 2011 | reverse complement strand
TGTATATCAGTTGACGAAAATTTGATATTATCAACAATTAGGTCTTTAATTTCTAATAGATTTCTTTACCCCTAAGTAAAGTTTAGAACCTATTTTTATGCTAATATTGTATTTTTTAAAGAAATCCCACTAAAATAGTATAAATTGTATGAATTAGTAGTTGACAATCTCGAAAAATAATGTATTATTATATCATACTATTTAGATAGGAATAATTAAGAAAAGGGGACACATATGAAATTCAATACAGCATTATTGCATGGAGATTTTAGAGGTGATAAAGTAACTGGTTCTACATTAACACCTATATATCAGTCAAGTGCATTTGAACATAAAACAGCAGAAGAACTTGAAAAGATATTTCATAATCAGGCTCCAGGATATTCATATACAAGAATAGCTAATCCGACAATAGACGCATTTGAAAAGAGAATGACAGCTTTGGAGGGCGGAGTAGCAAGTGTTGCTTGTGCTTCTGGAATGGCAGCTCTTTATAATGCTTTTTGTAATATATTAAGAGCAGGCGATGAGATTGTATCAAGTGCTAGTCTTTATGGTGGAAGCATAGACCTGTTTAGAGATTTAGAAAGCTTTGGAATTACAACACGTTACGTTGAAAATAACAATTGGGAACAATTTCAAGAAGCAACTAACGAACATACAAGATTGTATTTTGCTGAAACAATAGGTAATCCAAGACTTGATGTTACAGATATTAAGACACTTTCAGAGCTTGCACACAAGAATGGTGTACCACTTATTATTGATAATACAGTAGCTACAGCTTATCTTGTAAAGCCACTTAGTTTAGGCGCTGACGTTGTAGTTAATTCAACATCTAAATATATTAATGCAAATAGTAGTGCAATATCTGGTGTTATAACAGATGGTGGAAAGTTTAAGTGGGATATTGAAAAGTATCCGAGCATGAAAGACTTTAAGAAGTTTGGCCCATTTGCTTATACAGCTAAGTTAAGAAATGGACTTTTTAGAAATACAGGTGCTTGTCTTTCGCCACAAAATGCTTTCTATAATAGCATTGGTATGGAAACACTCGGTCTTAGAATGGAACGCATTTGTAGCAATGCAAGAAAACTTGCTGAGTTTTTCAATTCAGAATACAGTGATATAACAGTTAATTATCCGGGACTTGAAAATAGCAAGTGGCATGATATAGCAAAGGAACAGTTTGGAGAAAACGCAGGTGGAATTATTACAATAAGAACTGGAAGCAAAGAAAAAGCATTTGGAATAATTAATGCACTTAAACTCCCACTTATAGTATCTAATATAGGTGATACTAAGACACTTGTTATCCATCCAGAATCTACACTTAACGTACATAGTACAGAAGAAGAAAAAAAGACTGCTGGTGTATTTGATGATTTAATAAGAATTAGTGTCGGAATTGAAGATATAGAAGACCTTATCGAAGATTTCAGACAGGCAATTAATTCTGTTGAAAATATGTAATTCGTAATTAGAAAATATTGATATATATACATTTCTTATTATATAATATCGACGATAATATTAAGTTTTAATACATAAAGCAGAAAAGAGGTAAAATATGGCGAAAATTGATTACGCATCATTAAAAAAAGGTGGTTTTATGAGACAGAAGCAAAAAGGTTTCTTCTCATTAAGAGTTCAAGTTGTAGGTGGTAATCTTACAGCAGAAAACATTAAAGCTATCGCAGAAGTATCTGAAAAGTACGGTAAAGGTTATGTACATATGACATCAAGACAAGGTATTGAAATACCATTTATTAACTTTGAAGATATTGAACAAGTAAGAGCTGAACTTGCAGATGGTGGTGTAAAGCCGGGTGTATGTGGTCCAAGAGTAAGAACTGTAACAGCTTGTCAGGGTAATGCAGTCTGTCCTAGTGGCTGTATTGACTCTTATGATATCGCACAAAAGCTTGATAGTCATTATTTTGGTAGAGAACTTCCACATAAGTTTAAGTTCGGTGTTACAGGTTGTCAGAATAACTGTCTTAAGGCAGAAGAAAATGATATCGGCGTTAAGGGCGGTATGAAGGTTAATTGGGTACAGGATAAATGTATCAACTGTGGAGTATGTGAAAAGGCTTGTCGTGAGGGTGCAATTAAGTGTACAGGAACAGAAGTTATAGTTGACCAGTCAAAATGTACATACTGCGGAAGATGTTCAAAGGCTTGTCCAACAGAAGCATGGGATACAAAGAGTGGTTTCATAGTTTCATTTGGTGGATTATTTGGTAATCACATATATAAGGGTGAAAATCTTTTACCATTAATTGAAGACGAAGAAACATTATTTAGAGTTACAGATGCAGCAATTGGCTTCTTTGAAGAAAATGCTAATCCGGGTGAAAGATTTAGACTTTTACTTCAAAGAGTTGGAGAAGACGAATTCAGAGAGAAAATTCAAAAAGCTTACGAAGGTAAGTAATTAGAATGGAGGATAAAGATGGAGATAGAAGGAATTAAGATTGATGACCAAGTAGATATTACTGATAAGGTATGCCCACTTACATTTGTTAAAGCAAAGGTTGCATTAGACGAACTTGAAGATGGTGAGGTTATTGCTATTAGAATGAATGATGGCGAGCCAGTTCAGAATGTACCAAGAAGTATTAAAGAAGAAGGTCATCAGATATTAAAGCTTGTTAATAACGAAGATGGTACATATAGCCTTATCGTTAAAAAAGTTGAAGATTAATTAAATTGATTATAGAAATACGATGAAAGGAGAAAGACATGGCAGCAAGAGTAGGTAAAGATGATTTTAAGGAAAAAGTATTAGATAGTACACTTCCGGTACTTATCGACTTTTATTCAGACAGTTGTGTTCCATGTAAGAGAATGACTCCTGTTATAGGCGATATTGAAGACGACAACGAAGGAAAGCTTTCAGTCTACAAGGTAAATATTAACTTTGACGCAGATATCGCAGAGCAATATGAAGTGCAGTCAGTTCCAACACTTGTATTATTTAACAAGGGAAATGAAGTTGCAAGACAGACGGGTGCAGTTAGAAAAGATGCACTTAGTCAGTGGCTTGAAGAAAATTTATCAAAATAATATTTTGTAAATTCATTTAGATATTTATATCTTTAATAAAAAGTCGAATTAAAACGACAGAAAGAGGAGAAATATGCAGATTATAGTATCAGGAACAAAAAAAGAAGTTAAAGATGGTTTAACATTACCAGAACTTATCGAACTTGAAAATGTTGAAACACCAGAATATGTAACAGTTTCAATTAATGAAGAATTTATCGACAGTGATAAGAAAGCAACAACAGTATTAAAGGAAGGCGATAATGTAGAGTTCCTTTACTTCATGGGAGGTGGAAGCTATGGCATTAACTGATGAACAAATTGAAAGATATTCAAGACATATTATTTTAAAAGAAGTTGGCGCAAAAGGTCAAAGAAAGCTTCTTAATGCAAAAGTATTAATCGTAGGTGCAGGTGGTCTTGGTGCTCCTGCAGCTATGTACCTTGCTGCCGCTGGTGTAGGTACAATTGGAATAGTTGACGCAGATGATGTTGATTTAAGTAATCTTCAAAGACAGATTATTCATCAGACAGCAGATATTGGTAAGGCTAAAGTTAAGTCAGCTAAAGAAACAATTAATGCAATGAACCCAGATGTTGTTGTTAATACATATAGAGAATTCCTTACAAGTGAAAATATAATGGATATCATTAAGGATTATGATTTCATTATTGATGGAACTGATAATTTCCCTGCTAAGTTCCTTATTAACGACGCTTGTGTAATGGCTAAGAAGCCATTTTCACACGCAGGTATTATAAGATTTAAGGGTCAGCTTATGACTTATGTTCCAGGAGAAGGACCATGTTACAGATGTGTATTTAAGAACCCACCACCAAAGGATGCAGTACCTACATGTAAGCAGGCTGGTGTTATCGGTGCTATGGGAGGTGTTATTGGAAGCCTTCAAGCAATGGAAGCTATTAAGTACATTACAGGTGTAGGTAAACTTTTAACTGGTTATCTTTTAACTTATGATGCAATCAATCAGGAATTTCATAAAATTAAGCTTCCATCAGACACAGATGGTTGTGCGGTATGCGGAAGTCATCCAACAATTACTGAACTTATTGATTATGAACAGGTTGAATGTACAGACCACATTTAATATATAAAGTTAGACATTATAAAGCTTAAGTATTTACACATATTTACCTCCTCAAATTATTATTTAAGTTTTATAAAATCTATAATATTGCCAATCATTTTACTACTCTAAAAGTGTAAGGTGATTGGCAGACTATTAACTGGTCAAATTAAAGCTTTGATAATAAAGAATATTAATAATTGAAAGGAAATAATGCTGTATGATTTCAATGAATAAATCTGATTATGAACTTATACTTGAACATGCTAAGTCAGTTGTTCCAGAAGAAGCATGTGGACTTATTGCTGGTAGTATTGAAGATGGCAATAAAATTATAAAAAAAGTTTATATTTTAACAAACATCGACCATTCAAACGAACATTTTACACTTGACCCTAAAGAACAATTAGCAGCAGTTAAAGATATGAGAGCTAATGGACTTACTCCACTTGGAAATTGGCATTCTCACCCAGAGTCACCATCAAGACCATCAGAAGAAGATAAACGTTTAGCTTACGACAGCAAAGCTAGTTATATGATACTTTCATTAATGAAAGAAGATAAGCCAGTGCTTAATTCTTTCCATATTGAAGGCGATGTTTCAACAAAGGAAGAACTTGTTATATGTTAGATGTTGTAATTATAGGAAGTGGCCCTGCAGGACTTACTTCTGCTATCTATGCAAAAAGAGCTGAGCTTTCAGTTGTTGTTATAGAAAAAGAGTATCTTGGTACAGGTCAGATAGCTGAGAGCAGTCTAGTTGACAATTATCCAGGAATTCCGGAGACAGATGGTTACAGTCTTGGCGAAGCATTTAGAGAACACGCAGAGCGACTTGGCACAGAATTTATTGAAGCTGAAGTTACTTCTATAGAAAAAAAAGACAATATATTTATTTGTAAATGTGATAACGGTGATACCATTGAAGCTGAAAGTGTTATATTTGCAACAGGTTGTCATCATAGAAATCTTGGAATAGAAGACGAAGCTAAATACACAGGAAAAGGCATATCTTATTGTGCAGTATGTGATGGTGCATTTTATAAGGATAAGACGGCCACAGTAATTGGCGGTGGTGATACAGCCTTAGATGACGCTTTATATCTTTCTGATATATGTAGTAGAGTCAATCTTATTCATAGGAGAGATGAATTTAGAGGTTCAAAGTTGACTCTTGAACGTTTAAAATCAAAAGAAAATGTTAATATTATAACTAAAGCTAATGTTAAAAATATAACAGGTGAGAAGAAAATAGAAAGTATTGTGCTTGATACAGGAGAAATAGTTAATACGGATGGATTGTTTGTAGCAGTTGGAATGGTGCCACAGACAGAACTTTTAAAAGATTTTGATGTATTAGATAACAATGGATATGTAAAAGCACAAGAAGATTGCCGTACATCATGCGATGGCTTGTATGTGGCAGGCGATATAAGAACAAAGAAATTAAGACAAGTAATTACAGCGGCAGCAGATGGTGCTAATGCTGTTCAATCAATAATAAGTCTGCGATAATAATGCGTTTAAAGCGCAGGAATGGAGAAATATATGAAAAATGTAAAAGATAGTGCTGCTGAGTTAATCGGCGGTACACCAATGCTTTTTATTCACAAATATATGAAAGAAGTTAATGTAACACAGGCTTCAATTCTTGCAAAGCTTGAATATTTCAATCCTGCTGGTTCTGTAAAGGACAGAGTAGCACTTTCTATGATTGAAGATGCGGAGGAGAAAGGTATATTAAAGCCGGGAGCTACAATAATTGAGCCAACATCAGGAAATACTGGTATTGGAATTGGTTGTGTGGCAGCAGCTAAAGGTTATAAGGCTATACTTACACTTCCAGAAACAATGTCTGTTGAAAGAAGAAATCTTTTACAGGCGTATGGAGCTGAAATTGTTCTTACTGACGGTTACAAAGGAATGAAAGGCGCAATTGAAAAGGCAGAGGAGTTAAAGGAGCAAATTCCAGGCTCTATCATTCTTGGACAATTTGAAAATCCAGCTAACCCAAAGGCTCATATAGAAACAACTGGCCCAGAAATATGGGAACAGACAGAAGGAAAAGTTGATATATTTGTTGCCGGAGTAGGAACAGGCGGTACTATTTCAGGTGTTGGAAAGTACTTAAAGAGTAAAAATCCTAATGTTAAGATTGTAGCAGTTGAGCCTGCGACAAGCCCTGTGTTGTCAGAAGGAAAGTCTGGCCCACATAAAATTCAAGGAATTGGAGCTGGCTTTGTTCCAAAGACTCTTGATACATCTATATATGATGAGATTATTAAGATTGAAAATGATGATGCTTTTGACGAAGGAAGAAGATTTGCGACATCAGAAGGTTTACTTGTTGGTATTAGTTCTGGTGCGGCGTTAAAGGCAGCTTCTATACTTGCTTCAAGAGAAGAAAATAAGGGAAAGGTTATTGTAGTACTTCTCCCAGACTCAGGTGATAGATATTTATCAACAGCATTATTTTCAAAGGGACATAAATAGATTTTTTTAGTTTGTTTGTATGTTCCACTAGGTTTTGAGAGATATCAGTATTATATAAATTAAACACACACCAGTGAAAGTACACTTTAATATATTTATATGCCCTCGCCAAACAAGTCTGTTTGTCGCTGTCATACAAATATATTAAAGTGTTCTTTGAATGGTGCATTTATTACTTTATATAATGCTGATATCTTTTTTGGTGTTGGACTCCCTAAAAAAGAGTTTTGAAATTTTTGTATTTGGCATTATAACAAACTTATATAATAGTTTGGTAATAAAATATAATAATAAATGCACTATAAAAAATAATAATCTATAGGAATTAAGCTGTTAAATTTAATTGCGTAGTTAGGACTTTTAGGGTATAATGGTAAAAAAGTCTGATAATTTAGTGCGAATATTGAAATGTTCTATTTATTTATGTGAACAATGAGTTCAAGTTCGTACTTGCACAAGACTTTGGTGATTGTCGTGATAAATTGATAAGCTTGTAGGGAGTGTTTATTATAGTTTCTAAAGATGAAGAACGTAAATACAATTAAAGAGAGGACTTGTTATATGAAGGGCAAATTGGCGATTAGTGTTTCTAAGGATACTATGCTTGCAACAGTAAGTATTGTTCCAGATAATGTTATTGAGGTTACAGAAGAATATATCCTTAAGGAACTTAAAGACTTTGGAATTAAGGCAGGAATTGATAGGAATGTTGTAGCAGCTATGCTTCATAAGGGGGAGTATTATAGTACATATACTGTGGCAGTTGGAAAAAATGCGGTTAATGGTGCTGATGGATTTTATGAATTGGCAATGTTGAAATAGATGGTGTAGTTGAAGCGGCTTATATTGAGTCAGGTAAAGATATAATTATAAAGCATGGAGTGCATGGAAAACAAAAAGCACAGCTTAGAGCAAGAAATTCAGTAGTTGCAACATTTCTTGAAGAAACAGATGTAGAAGCCGATACAATAATTATTGACCATATGATTAACTGTAATGCTATGGCTAGAAAAAAGATAAGTGCAACAGGAAAGAATGGTGTCATTATCGGCGGTGTTACAACTTCTAAAGATAGAATAGAAGCTGATGTAATTAGCAATGCAAAAGGAGTAAAGACAACACTTGTCTTAAAGACATTGCCAGATAAAATAGTCGAAAAGAGTGCTATTGTTATTAATAAAAGAGCTTACGATGGAATTAATGCAAGAATTAATAATATGGTGCTTTCAATAGAGGATGATGGTCATGGAGAATATAGAATAATTGACCATGAGATTAAAAGATACGAAGTCGGTCAGTTTAAGTATTATGAAATTAAGTATATTAGCAGCAATCGTGCGAGAGTTCTTCTAGTTGATGACGAGCCAATTATTCTTAAGACATTCTTTGGCTTCTTAAATGGAAAGTATGACGTTGCCGCTGTTAATTCAGCAAGAGATGCTTTTGCATATATGAAAAATACAATACCAGACCTTATATTATTAGATTATCGTATGCCTAATATGACAGGTGGAGAAATGCTTGAAATTATGAGAACAATGCCAGAGCTTGCTTCAATTCCAGTATATTTTGTCACATCGGTAGTTGATAAGTCGGTCATGTTACAATGTATGTTATTTTATCCACAAGGTTATCTTTTAAAGCCATTAGGAAAGGAAGAACTGTTGCAAGTTGTTGATGGCTTCTTTGCAAGTAAATCAAAAAATTAAGCTTTATATGAACATGAGAGTAGTTTAGTTATGAAAGACTTTCTAAGACGAAAATGGCAAGTTATATTGTATTTCATATTATTATTCTTATCAAGTGTATTAATTCTTACAACGGTTGGTCATGGTGAAAATAATAAGTTTGATATGGAACGTGGCGTGCAAATGGCTGATGATTGGTCTTATGATATGCTTAATGGAAAGACGGGTAAGACAAAGTTACCTGCTATGTTGCCAGATACAGATACGGGTAAAATGATATTGTCGAATGTACTGCCTAATATACAAAATGATATGTCGTTTTTCTTTAAGGCAAGACATACAAATGTACGAATTATTATTGGCGATGAAGTAGTATATGACCAGCTTAGCAAAACACATGAAAAGGATACATGGCTTAATATGCCCGGCTCGGTTTATGTTGAAGTTCCGATTTCAAGGTCAGACTCTGGAAAAACAATAGTTATTGAGTCTTATGGCAGCATTAAAAGATATTTAATTAATCAGGGACATACATTTTTGGGCGATAGAGATTCTTTTTTCTTGTCAATATGGAATAGTAAGTTCATATCTATACTATGTGCATTTGCCTTGTTAATATTTGCAATTGCGTTGCTTATTGCTTGGATAATAGTAACTTATGTAGCTCATTTAAGATTTAATGAAGGGTTATGTCTTTCACTTTTTACGTTATCAATTGCTTTGTGGTTATTTACAGAAACGCAATTTAATCAATTTATGTTTAAAAATACATCGTTTATAACAGTTACGGCATATGAAATATTAATGCTTACACCAGTGCCTATTGTGTTATTATTTTCTTATGGTGGAAGACCTAAAAAGATTAAAAGAGCAGCAATAATAGCCGCAGTAATTCCTATGGGTGTATGGATTATTAATAATACCTTACATTTACTAGGAATAGTATGCTTAGGTCATACACTTAAGTTTACACAGGCAATGTTATTTGTAGATGTATTTTTTATAGCTGGAATACAATTTGCTGATATTATTCATATTCGTTCACGAAAAAATGAATATCGTGGAGTGTTTTGGGAAGTTCCGCTAGTTGGAGTAAGTATTCTTTTACCATTAGCTATTATAGAGCTTTTAAAATATATGTTTACAATTAATAAGTATCCTAATGATGGCATATTAATTACAATTGGAATTATGTGTTATATATTAGCACTTTCAGTAGATTCAGGGCTTAGAGTATATTATGCTAATATTAATATTAAAGCAGCTTCAGAAGAAAAGACACGTTTCCTTACCAATATGAGTCACGATTTAAGAACTCCGCTTAATGCAATTTTAGGTTTTAATGAAATGATACTTAGAGAGTCACAAGATGATAAGATAACTTCTTATTCTTCAAGTATTCAAAGTGCTGGTGACTCTATGAAGGAGATTATAAATTCTATTCTTGATATAAGTAAGATTGAGTCAGGAAAGCTTGAGATTTATTCAGTAGAGTATAATACAATTCAACTGCTTGACAATGTTATAAGCATAACAGAAGCTATTGCACAAAAGAAAGGGCTTACATTTATTGCAGATATAGATGGCAATTTGCCAGAAGTGCTTATTGGTGATGAGATACACATAAGACAGATTCTTCTTAACATACTTAACAATGCTGTTAAATATACAGATAAAGGAACGGTTACATTTACTGTTAAAATCCTTGAATCATAAAGTACAATGCCACTTCGCCACATTTATTTTTCTGTAAAGGATACAGGTATTGTTTCTAACTTGCTTAAGGCAATGAACAGTGAAATTCAAGTACAGTCAGAGTATGGTAAAGGTTCGAACTTTTATTTTACACTTGAACAGTGCGTTGTAAATGATAACAATATAGGTTCATTTGAGCAAAAGCGAAAGAGTCTTATGACTGAAAATATGAACTATACAGGGTTTGTTGCACCTAACGCAAGGATACTTATAATTGATGACCTTGAAATTAACTTAAGTGTTGCCTGCGCACTTCTTGAACATTTGCAAATGCAAATAGATACAGCTCAATCGGGTAGGATTGCAATTGAAACAGAACAAGAACTTTTAGATTTTCTAAAGCGAGCTAAAGTGGTAGCAGAACATTTTGATATGATGGAATTTATGGCTATTGAAGAAGAAGCAAGTGATTGGGACGTTGAAGAACATAACAAAGAAGTGTATAATAAAATGATGGGATTTATCAAAAATACAGCATTTCTTGATGCTAAAAGATTTCTTGATGAGTTGGGAATATAAAGCACAGTGTTATATGCTAATGAGCTTTGTACATATTGCCGATAATATAAATATATTTATAATTAGTAATGAGTTAATTGGATTGTAAATATTCATTTAACTAGAAAGGGTGGAATTGATGAAGATAAATAATAACAATTCAATATTGTACAAAGCAGTATGTTTAACTCTAATGAAACACAAAAAAACAAATAAAATAACAGCAGATAAAGTTAAAGAAGCCAATGAAAAAGCACAACAAGCAAAGACACCCATACAAAGATATAAAGAGGGACGTTATAATTGTCCTTATTCAGAATATGCAGATGCCTCTGGAACTATAGTTTATAATGGTGTTGTATTTCAGTGTGACTCAGAAAAGAATAGACTATGTTTAGGTGATGTAACAAACCTTAAGAATTGTCTTACAATACATCTTAAAAGGGGAAGTCTTGTAGTAAACAAAAACAATTTATCACAGCTTAGCGATGCTATTGGAATGTTTTCACCTGAAGATGCCAATATAATAATGCGTGCATTAGCAGAATATCAAAAGGTTAAGGATAAACTTAACGAAATAGAAGATGATAAAATGGGCATAGGTCAGGAAGATACTGATAGTGATAGCAAAGATGAGAGTACAAGTTCTGACAGTGAAAATACTTATCATGTATTAAAGGGAAGCTTTGATGTAAGTGAGCTTGCCGAAAATCAAAAAGAACAGCAAAAAGAAAGTAGTGAAAAAATAGAGAAGAAATCTATAGAAGACTTACAAAAGAAACAAGAAGAATTGATTGATGAAAATTTAACAAAAGAAAAGTTAAAGGAAGAAAAAATCGCTGATATTACAGAAGAAATGATAGAAAGACTATTGGCATAGTTTTATTAAGATTTGACATTAGACCATGTGTTGCTGCATACATTACACATGGTCTTATATAAATTGTAGTATGCAGAAATGAGGAAGATTATGAATATTAAGGAAGCAACACGCGAAATGAAAGCAGATAGTTATAAAATGGCAGGACTTTCACTAGAGGTAAGAAATAACATTTTAGCGAATGTAAAGAATGCTTTAATTGAAAATAAAGATAAAATATTTGAAGCAAATAATAAGGACTTGCAGGCAGCAGATAGTTTAGGCATTGCACAGTCTGTTAAAAAAAGACTTAAATTTGATGAGCATAAGCTTTCTGATGTAACAAATGGAATTGATGAGCTTATACGCCTAGACGACCCTGTAGGAAAAATACAGTTAAAAAGACAGCTTGACGAAGGGCTTAATCTTTATAGAGTGTCTTGTCCGATTGGTGTTATTGGAATTATATTTGAAGCAAGACCAGACGCACTTGTGCAGATATCTTCTTTGTGTATTAAGAGTGGCAACTGTGCCGTATTAAAGGGTGGCAAGGAAACAGCTAATACTAATAAAGTGTTATTTGACATTATATATAAAACAGCAATAGATAATGGCGCACCAAAGGGGTGTATGTTACAGGCAGAGCAGCATAATGAGATAGATGAGCTTCTTGAATGTAATAAATCAGTTGATTTGCTTATTCCAAGAGGTTCTAATAAGTTTGTTCAGTATATTATGAACAACACTAAAATTCCAGTTATGGGTCATGCTGATGGAGTGTGTCATATATACGTTGATGATAAAGCTGATATAGATAAGGCAATACCAATAATTGTAGATGCTAAAACACAATATACGGCTGCTTGTAATGCTACAGAAACACTTCTTGTCAATAGAAAGATTGCAAAAGAAGCAATTCCAGTTATTGCAAAGGCTTTAACTCAAAAAGGTGTTAAGCTTCATGGAACAAAAGAAGTAGCTGATTATGTAGCTTGTGAATATATGAGTGATGAAGACTTTAATACAGAATATCTTGACCTTGCTATATCAATTAAGCTTGTAGATAATGTAGATGAAGCAATAGAACATATTAATAAGTTTGGCTCACATCACACAGATTGTATTATTACAGAAGATAGAGAAGTTGCAGATAAGTTTATGCAGATGGTAGACTCGGCAGGAGTATACAAGAATTGTTCTACACGTTTTGCAGATGGATTTAGATATGGCTTTGGAGCAGAAGTAGGAATAAGCACAAGTAAAATTCACGCAAGAGGTCCAGTTGGGCTTGAAGGGCTTGTTACATATAAGTATAAGTTGTATGGTGATGGAAATATTGTTGGTGATTATGCAGATGGGAAAAAGCAATTCCATTTTAAAGATATATGTTAATTTCAACAATATCAAAAAACACATCATTTATCGTGTGTAGCAATAAGGTGTGTTGTAAATAATAAATCAGATTACTAATTTGTTTAATTGACAAAAGTGATGATATATAGAAAGGCAGAGCAATATGGAAACAAAAATACTACAAGACAAGCTAAAAGTTTTAGATAATGAATTTGTACAAAAAAATAATGAAAAAGTTCAAACAGAGAGAATGTTTCTTGATGTGCTTTGTAGGAATTACACAACGGTAAATTATGTAGATTTAAAATCTAATATAGCAAAAACACTAAAGGTAGATAAAAGTGCAAATGCGGCAAAAATTTTACCTGATACAGTTAGTCAAAAAATTAACTATAAAGAAATTATTAAAAGTTATTGTGATAAATTTGTAGTAGGCAAAAAGGAATTTTTAGAAGTTATGCAGCCAGAGCATCTTTTAAATAAACTTACAAAGGCAGAAAAGTTTGTTTATCGCTATGAGAGTGTACCTAATAAAGCAGGTCATAAACATTTTGAAGTCCATGTTGTTCGTGTAAATGAAAATGAATTTGATGGTACAGCGATTGTTGCATTTTGTCATATTGATGATATTATTGCAAAGGAAATACAGTATCAGCTCAAATTAGAAAAGACAGCATATAGTGATGTGCTTACAGGTATTGGCAATCGTACAGCCTTTCGTAAAGAACTTATTGAGTGCGAGATTTATAAAAATGCAGGTTGTGTAGTTGCTGATATAAATAATTTAAAGTTATGTAATGACAGATATGGTCATCAAGAGGGAGATAAGATTATTGCAGATGCTGCCGAATGTATTAGTAAAGCTTTTGAAGAAGTTGGAAAGTGTTATAGAATTGGTGGGGATGAGTTTTGTGTATTGATACATGATGTAGAAATATCAAGCTTACTTTTAGCATTAGAAAAAATGGAAGAGTTTATCGCACAGAAAAATAAAACTAGAATAATGCAGTTATCAATAGCAGTTGGATATTCTATTCGAGAAAATGAACAAGAAAGCATGGAACAACTTTTTAACAGAAGTGATGAAATGATGTATGATGTTAAACATCAAATGAAAAAAGCTTTTCCTGTTTATCGTGAAGAACGTATTAAGAATTACTTAAGTGTATTAAAAATTTTGAGCAAATCTACTGATGATTATTTATTTTTATTTGATATAACAAAGGATGAAACTTGGTTTTTGGGAGATATATATAAAAAATATGCAATACGAGATAAAGGGATACCAACAAATACTATACAAGAAATGGTAGCTATTACTCATAAAGCAGATAGAAAGATGTTAATAGAAGACTTAGAACAAGTTACAAATGGGAAAAAAGATAAGCATGATATGGATTATCGTTGGATAAATAGAAATGGTGAAATTGTATGGATTAGTTGTCGTGCAACTGTAGTAAAGGATGACAAAGGCAAGCCATTTGTACTTATAGGGAGAGTATCAGATACTTCTTTACGTTATTTATACCATTCACTTACAAAGTTATTCAATAAAGAGAAAATGTTGATGGATTTGAAAAAAGGGCTTTTTGGTAGTGACTTTGGATATTTTATGTTTGTTGCAATAGACCATTTGGGAAGTATTAATCTTAAACATGGTAGAAATTATGGTGATAAGATTATAAAAGAATGTGCTATGGTGCTTGAAGATAATTCAAAGCTAGAAAATATATGGCACGTTGAAAATAATTGTTTTGCATTATATCTTGATGTTGACACTGAAGAAAAAGTGCGTGAAGTGTATGATGATTTATTAGACAAATTGTCTGATATATGTACCATTTCAGCAGGAGTTGTAAAAAACAGCAAAGAGATGTTTAAAGATGAAAATAATCTATATGCTTGTGCTGAAATGATGCTTGAAAAAGCAAAGCATATTGAAATTAAAACGATAATATTCTTTTCACAAGAAGATTTACAGCAAAGAATTAAGAAGTTACAATTCCTTGAAGAAATGCAGGAAAGTGTTAAAAATGGTTGTGAAGGTTTTTATTTGTGTTATCAACCACAAGTAAAGACAGGAAATTATAAATTGTTTGGAGCAGAAGCACTTTTGCGATATCATTCAAAAAAGCAAGGTGAGGTTTATCCTGATGAATTTATACCACTACTTGAACAGTCTAAACTTATTAATCAAGTAGGAATGTGGGTATTAGAAGAAGCATTAAGTCAGTGTAAGCAATGGAGAGAAATAAAGCCAGATTTTCACATTAGTGTTAATTTTTCAGCGGTTCAGTTAAAAGAAAAAGACATAGGAGATAAAGTCCTTAATACTTTAGATAAAATAGGACTTTTGGGAAGTGCGCTTACAATTGAGATTACGGAGTCTACACAATTGTCAAGTATAAGAGATTTAAAGACTACCTTTAAGCTTTGGATGGATGCAGGAATTGAATTGTCAATTGATGACTTTGGAACAGGATATGCAAGTATGAGTTATTTAAAGGAATTAAATGTCAATGAAATTAAAATTGACAAATTATTCGTTCAAGGCGTAGAGGAGTCAACTTATAATTATAGACTTATTGGTAATATTATAGAGTTTGCAAAAAATAACTCTATTCGTATCTGTTGTGAAGGTGTTGAAGATATGCGTGAATTAACAGTGCTAGAGGGTTTAGCACCAAATCTAATACAAGGTTATCTATTTGCAAAGCCATGTGAAAAGCAGGAATTTGAAAATCATTTTGTTAATGAAAATAGTAAAGCATATCAAGAGTATGAAGAATTTGTTCAAAAAATATACAGATATAAAGGTAGAATGCACACAGTATATTTTGATACAAAGAATATTTTAAGAGAAACACTTCTGGGCTTGTGGATTATACGAATAAAGGAAGATGATAATTATTATGAAATGCACGCAGACGAAACAATGGAAAAAGTTATTTGTGTAGATAGGAAATATACGCCGAAGGAATGTTATGATTTTTGGTTTAATCGTATAAAAGATGGCTATAGTGAGTATGTTGCTTCTAATGTAAAACGAATGATAGAAACAGGTAAGGTTATACAACTTCAATATCCCTGGATACACCCAATTTATGGAGAGGTAATAGTTCGTTGTACAGGAAAACGTGTTGAAGATACTGATGGAATGGTGACATTAGAAGGATATCATAGAATTGTAAGTAATATTGAAAGTTCTGTGTCAGAACTTTGATTATAAGAGTTTAATTGTAAAAGAAGTTTTAATAAATTAAAACTTCTTTTTTTTATTGTATCGACAATAAAAATAAACCACCTGCTATGCAGGTGTGTTCCCAAACAGCT
>OGUD01001065.1_pt1 | contig 16126 bp, 10 predicted proteins | sample 1573671 | NCBI WGS metagenome assembly OGUD01 (sample SAMEA2582065, study PRJEB24529) | metagenome | biome: Human gut stool | place: China | collected 2011 | reverse complement strand
GCTTCTTGAGGTCGTGAATCGGGTGAAGATTGACACCCTTCACCTTGTAGAAATGTGTCTTGAGATACAGCGCCTTGTTGTAGCAGAACCGCACGGCACCGAAAAGTCCGGCCAGACTGTCCGTATCTTCGATCGTCAATGCTTTGAAGACTGTATCCTCACGCATGATCCGTTCCAAATACCCGAACATTCTCCACGGAGGAAGGACTGGGCTCTTTTGGTCGAGATCATATTTTGCCGCCACGGCCGGCGGCGTTACCCTGGATGTACTCAAGCAATATGTTGAAAACCAGGGTACCGACTAGCAATTGCCATTTCCGCCTCTCATCCCCGCCTCACAAAGGCGAGGGTTTCCCGGCGGTTTGGCTAACGACAAAACCAATGAAGGCCCCGACGCTTGCCGGAGCCTTCACTTGATTTCAATTCCCTAACGAGTCTTGATTATGCATCAACGCGGCTGCTTGACGATCTTGCCTTCAGCCTTGAGCATTTCGAGGACCTGGTCGACAGGAAGCGCCTTGGTGACCTTGCCGTTGTAGCCCTTGACGTCCTTCGCCTTGAAGAGCGAATTCACGACGGCTTCTTCGGTGGCCTCGATCGTGGCCATGAAGATCGGCGTCATGTCATCATTGGCGACGTTGACGTTCTGGAGCTTCTCGAGCTTCTTAGTGTTGTGCGGAACGCGGTTTTCCTTGGCGGTCGAGAATGCGATCGCGAAGTCGCCCGAACCGTTCGAGGCGATGCCGCCCGCCTTGGCGAGGCCCATGAAGGCGCGCTTGGCGACGCGCTCGAGGTTGCGGGCATCAATCGGAGCGTCGGTGGCGACGACCATCATGATCGAGCCGTCGGCGCATTCGATTTCCTTCTGCCACGGATAGCCGCCGAGCTTTTCGCCCACGGCGACGCCGTCAACATTGAGGAAGCCGCCAAAGTTGGTCTGAACGAGGACGCCGACCGTGTAGCCGCCCATGCTCGCGGGCAGCTTGCGGGACGACGTGCCGATGCCGCCCTTGAAGCCGAAGGCCTTCGTGCCGGAGCCTGCGCCCACGACGCCTTCTTCAACGGGACCGGACTTGGCCGTCTGGATGGCCTTCAGGACGTCCTTGGAGGTGAGGAAGCGGGCGCGGATGTCGTTGATGCCGCCGTCGTTCGTTTCACCGACCACGCCGTTGACGCTGCGGCAGTCGCCGTTTTCCTTGAAGGAGAACGTATAGTCGATGATGCCGTCAAGGCCTGCGGCCACGTTGAGGGTATTGACGAGGACGATCGGCGTCTCGATGTTGCCGAGTTCCTTCACCTGCGGATAGCCCGTCATCTTGCCGAAGCCGTTCGCGAGGAAGATGCCCGCAGGAACCTTTTCCTTGAAGAGGTTGCCGCCGTGCGGAAGAATCGCGGTCACGCCCGTATGAGCGCCCTTCTTGTCGTCATGCACGTTCACCTGGCCGACGAGCACGCCTTCAACGTCAGTGATGGCGTTGTTCTGGCCCGGCTGCAGGACGCCGAACTGGATGCCGTATTCGCGCGGACGCAGCGAGTCTTCCTGGGCGCACACCGCACCTACCATCATCGCACCGGCCACGGAGGCGGCCACCAGAGTCTTCATGAAATTCATTTTTTTAGCTCCTTTCAAACCGGCTGGTCGTGCCGGCTGAAGTGAGCATACCCATGTCGCTCAAATATGACTATTCGGGTTTTCACGCTCGCGCAAAACGTAATCTCCCCATTTTCCCTGAGTTCCGTTTCCCGAAAATCGTGCATTCGCCGCTCCCGCAGGCTGACTGCCGAAAACACCCTCCCCGCTCCCCGAACCCTTACGCCGCAAGACCTTGAACCAAGGTTGCGTCCCGAATCAGGCATTGTGTGCTGCAATCGATCGATTTCAGGCGGCTTCGTCGGGATAGGGTACGTAAAGACCCTGCATCCATTTGTCCGAACCTTTCACAAAGGCCCGCCCAAAGGGTTAATCCGATTCAGTTCTTCAGCATGTGCCGCCTAAAATCGACAGGTGTCAAAACCGATTGAGTTTTATTATCCGCGTGAACCGGGGTCTCAAAGACATCAACATGACCGCACATACCGAACAATACGTTGACCGCATGGTCGAGGACCGCCGCAGCTTCCACATGAATCCGGAACAAGGCTGGCTCGAATTCGAAACGACGGCCTTCAGGTGATCAATCCCGACGCCGTCATGGCCCGCAAGCCCGAAGAGGTCGAGGCCGCCATTGAGCTCGCCCGCGCCGCAGGCGTCTCCGAAGCCCTCCTCGAGCGCATGGGCGGCTACACGGGCTGCGTCGGCGTGCTCGACACGGGCCGTCCCGGTCCCGTCACCACGCTTCGCTTCGACATCGACTGCCTCGCCATCGAGGAGACGAAGGACGAAAACCATCTGCCCAACCGCGAGGGCTTCGCCTCCACGCGTCCCGGCCTCTCCCACGCCTGCGGACACGACGGCCACACGGCCGTGGGCCTTGGCGTCGCGCAGTGGCTCGCCGACAACAAGGAGACCCTCTGCGGCAAGGTGAAGCTCGTCTTCCAGCCCGCCGAGGAAGGCGTTCGCGGAGCAGCCGCCATCGCCGCTTCGGGCGTTCTCGACGACGTCGACTGGTTCACCGCCGGCCACATCGGCTGCGACGCGAAACCCGGCCAGGTCGGCGTCTCTCACGAAGGCTATCTCGCCACCACGAAGTTCGACCTGGAGATCTTCGGCCTTCCCTGCGCGGCGGGCAGTCCCGAAAAGGGCCACAGCGCCCTCATGTGCGCCTGCAACACCGTCATGGCGCTCGGCAGCCTGCCCGGCCACAGCAAGGGCATCACCCGCGTGCAGGTCGGCAAGATCGTCTCGGGCACGGCCCGCAACATCGTCGCAGGCCACGCCTACGTCGTCCTCGAGGTCCGAGGCGAGTCGACCGAAATCAACGACTACATGGCCGCCAACGTCGAGACGACCGTCAAGGGCCTCGCCGCAGCCTACGAGTGCACGTACAAGCTCACCCGCATGGGCGAGGCCGTGACCTACAAGGGCGACGAGGAGGCGGTCGAGCTCGTCAAGGCCGCCGCCCGCGACGCCGAAGGCGTGACGCTCGTCACCGACATGAACGCCAAGGTCGGTAGCGAAGACTGTACCATGCTCATCCGCCGCATCCAGGCACACGGCGGCAAGTGCGCCTTCTTCTACTTCGGGTGCGACCACCACGGTCATCACCGCCCCGACTTCGAGATCCAGGACCGCACCTCGCTCCCCGTCGGCTGGGGCGTCTTCACGGGATTCGTCGCGCGCACCAACGCACGATGACACCCATCACGCCTGAATGACCGAAGGCCCGCCGGAATCAAAGTTCCGGCGGGCCTTCTTTTCAAAAGAATCCCGGGAAGGACTCCGCATTCCGGAAGCCCTTCCCTTCCGACTCTCCTACTTCACGACCTTTGCGGACTTGCCGTGCGTCACGAGCAGGTTGGGCTTCGTCATGGCGGGAGACGGCAGCGGCTCGATGTGCGCGCCTTCGCCGTACTTCGCCTTGAGGTCATCGACATACCCGAAGTCGAGTGCACGCTGCGGGCAGGCCGCGACGCAGACGGGAAGCTCGCCCTTGACGACTCGGTCAACGCAGGCGTCGCACTTCGTCATCTTGTGCGCCTTCTCGTCGAGCACGGGTGCGCCGTAGGGGCAGGCCTTCGCGCACATGCCGCACCCAATGCACTTGGCAGGATCGATGAGCACGAGTCCGCCCTTGTCGTCGTGCTTCGCATGCGCCTTGGTCGGGCAGACCTTCACGCATGCGGGATCGTCGCAGTGATTGCACGAGACGGAGACATAGCCGTGGGTCACGTCCTGATGCCAGGCGCCCGTCATGCGGTCCTGACGCCAACCGCCGTTTTCATAAGCGAGGACGTGGCGGAACTGCCTGCCGTCCTCAAGCCCGTTCTTGTCGCAGCACGCCACCACGCAGGTCTTGCATCCGGTGCAGCGCGTCGCATCGAAATGGAATCCGTATTGCTTCATGATCTGCCTCCGCATCAAATCTTTTCAACCTGCACGAGGTTCGTGTGGGAAGGATTGCCCTTGGCGAGCGGCGTGGCCTCGAGCGTCGTGAGGACGTTGAAGCACGCGCCCTGATCGACGCCCTTTTCATCAGGCCTGTACCAGGCGCCCTGAGGCATCGCCACGAGATGCGGGATCACGCGGGCGGTGACGAAGGCCGGAATGACCAGCGAGCCGCGGTCGTTGAAGACGCGGACCTTGTCGCCCGTCTTGATGCCGCGCGGTTCGGCGTCGATCGGATTGATCATCAGCTCGTCGGGATGCAGCGCACGGAGCCACGGTACATTGTGGTAGGTCGAGTGCGTGCGGCCTGCTCCGTGATAGCCGTAGACCTCAAGCGGATACTTCTGCTCGAGCGGATCACCCTGGCCGAGCATTTCGGCCGTCGCGATGAAGCGCGGGATCGGATGGATTTCCTGACCTTTGGTCTTCGGGAGCTCCCAGGTCTCGGCGATCTTCGCCAGACGCTCGGAGTAGATCTCGATCCTGCCCGAAGGCGTCTTGAGCGGATGCTTTTCCGGATCCTCGCGGAAGGCCTTGAGCACAATGCCAGAATCGCGACCCATGTGGTACTTCACGAAGCCCTTCGCCCAGAATTCGTCAAAGCCCGGGAGCTTGATCGGATCGGGCTGCTTGGCGGCCTTGGCCAGCGTCTGCTCGTAACCCCAGCGGATCCATTCCTTCTGCGTGCGGCCTTCGGTGAACTTCTCTTCGAGTCCAAAGCGCTTCGCCATTTCGGTCATGATCCAATAGTTGGGCTTCTGCTCCCAGAGGATGTCGGCGGCCTTGGGACAGGCGACGATGTAGTTGTAGTCGCCGACCGCATAGGCGTCGCCCTGCATGTCGTCGATTTCCTGATTCATCGTGTCGGGGAGCACGTAGTCCGCAAAGCGTGCGGAAGGCGTCATCTGGTTGTCGACCACGACGATCGTCTCGATGAGCTTCTCGTCCTCGAGGATCTCGCGGATCTGGTTGACGCCGCCGTGCTGGTTGACGAGCGTGTTGCCCTGGGTGTTCCAGATGAACTTGATGTTGTGCTCGAGCCTGTCGCAGCCGCGCACGCCCGCATTCAACGCGGTCATGCCCTTCGCGTCCTTCACGGCGCGCGGCCAGAGGAAGATCGGGAAGGACTTGCCGATCGGGTTCTTGCCTGTCGGCAGTCCCGTGTCGATGCCGTAGGAGTCGCCCTCGCGTGCGCCGGAGTTGGTGCCGGGCAGGCCCACCTGACCCGTGAGGAGCGCCATCATGGCGATCGCGGTCGACTGGGTCTCGCCGTTCATGCGGCGCTGCGGACCCCAGCCCTGCGAGATGAAGACGGGCTTCGTCGTGGCGATCTCGCGGGCAAGGCGTTCAATCGTCTCGACCGGCACCTGCGTGATACGGGAGGCCCAGAGCGGCGTCTTGGCCGTCTTGTCGGGACCCTGACCCAGAATGTAGGACTTGTAGTCCGAGCCCTTCGGAGCGGACTTCGGGAGCGTCTTTTCGTCGTAGCCCACGCAGTACTTGTCGAGGAAGGCCTGATCGACGAGGTTCTCGTTGATCATCACCCAGGCCATGCCTTCGCAGAGCGCGGCGTCGGTGCCCGGACGGATGGCGACCCATTCGGCGTCACGGCCCGCGAGCGTGTCGGTGCAGATCGGATCGATGACGACCATGCGGGTCTTGCCTTCACGGAGCGCGCCGTAGAGCTCCCACGACTGGCCGCCGCCCGAGGCGCGCGTGACCGCGGGATTGTTGCCGAAGGTGACGTAGAGCTTCGCGTTCTTCACCTGATTCATGTACGAGCCCGCGCCGTCGTTCGTCGAGCGCACGCCGCCGTAGCCGAAGCCGCCGTAGAGGTAGGGCCAGGCATGCTGTATGCAGGCGGCCGAATAGTCCGAATACCAGCCGATGTTGCCGCCGATCATGTTGAAGAACCGGAACGTGCAGTTGCGGTTGTTGAAGAGCGAATAGCTGCCCGAGCCGTGCATGAGCATGATCGATTCGTTGGTGTGCTCGGCAATCGTCTTCTTGAGCCTTGCGGCGATCTCGTCAAGCGCCTGTTCCCAGGAAATGCGCTCGAACTTCCCTTCGCCGCGGCGCCCGACGCGCTTCATCGGAAACTTCAGGCGCTCTTCCGAATAGAGGCGCTGGCGAATCGAACGCCCCCTCTGGCAGGCACGCACCTGCGGGCAGGACGTCGCGGAGGCGCCGGCCTCCGGATCACCCGTGTTGTCGGTTTCGATGCGGATGACGCGGCCCTTCTTCGAGACGCAGCGCAAGAGGCAGCGAGAGCCGCAGTTGATCGAACAGCACGACCAAGTCGTCGTCTCAAGATCGTCGACCGCAGCCGCAACGGCGCTGCTCAAGGGCGTGGCCGCAAACCCGGCGGCAGAGCCGAGCATGGCCGTATTTGTCAGAAAATGACGTCGTGAAAGCATGCTTCTCATCTCCTCAAAAAGTCATGCAGGGAAGAGTCCTGAATCCTCGGGCGGCTGCGGGGTCCAATGCAGCCGTGCGCCCTTTCCCTCGGGACCTCCCATTCTAAACGCGCCCGAATGACTCGGGCACTCGTTTGAGTATAGGACCGTCGCCCATGAGCGACATGAGCATTTCTCCCATCCTCCTCTCTGCGAAAGAGGCTAAACGCCCGTACGTCCTTGCCCGTTCCTCACTTGACACAGCCATGCAGGTGAGGGCGCTTGGATGGGGTTTCAGAAAAACTGCTGCGCAGCTATACTGTCCAAACACATTGGAGTCTTGCATGTTAGGTTACTTCGAGGTCAAATCTACAAAGCGATTTGATGACTGGTACGCTAGTTTGAGGGATAAGATCGCAAAGAAAGCGGTTGACCGAAGAATTGCCCGAGTCGCGGCTGGCCTGTTCGGAGACGTTAACCGCGTGGGAAAAATTTCAGAATTGCGTATTGATGTTGGACCAGGCTATCGCGTGTACTTCACCACAGTGAACGGAGAGATAATCTTCCTTCTCGCTGGTGGTGACAAGAGAACACAACAAGCTGATATCGATACTGCAACCCGATTGGCAGAAAATTTGGAGTTGTGAGATGAGCACAGATAAAGTCAAAGCATCGCCCTTCAACCCCGTGGATCACATGGAAACAGACGAGGAAATCATTGAATTTATCGTCGACTGTTACAATGAAGACCCTGAAGGACGCGTATACCTTCGAGCCTGCCAATTTCTAGGCGACTCACGAGGAACCCTTAAAACCTATGAAATCTTGCAGAGAGCGACTAGAGAGATCGCCTCTAGAAATCAACAGCCCTCGCTTAAACACGCGATTGCGTAACTCGTAGCTCTCAAGCTACCACTAGCCCTGTTTCAGAGCTGATGCTGTCTTGAGTTAAGTTGCAACCACAGCCCTCGGCAACCGCCGGGGGCTTTTTTTCGGACTATTTATCGGCAAACCACCCGATAGGGTGCTTACAATTGTAAGCAGTCGTTGCTGTTCCTCTGTCACTCTGTTGGGTCTTCAGCCGGTCAAAACGTCGAGCTCGAGCAGACGCCCCTGCTGACGTATTCGACTGCCCATAACGCCCGCAGCAGGTGCCGATTCAGTCCCGAAGAACGCCTTTTCGGAGCGCCAGATGAACGAAATGGAAATTTCGCGCGCCCTGCACCGCCACACCATTCCCTTATGGGAACCAAATTGAAAGGCCCCGACCCACAGGGGATTCGAGGCCTCCTTTCTCATTCAGGCAGTCGAGAGGCGGCTGCCCGTAGGGTCATCAGAAGGCGTAGCGCACGCCCAGGTTGACGCGGTAGTCAGTGTCGATTTCAGCACCGCTCGTCGCCTCCACGTCCGCATAGACGTGGACCTGCTTCGTGGCGTTGAAGTTCGCGCCGATGCCGTACTCGGTCCAGGTGTCGCCCAAGTCGCCCGAGATCGTGCGCATGGCGCCGTCCTTGCCGAACCTGTACTCGGTCTCGCCCTTCCAATCATGGAGGACCGACGCGCGCACGTAGGCGTTGCCGCGGTCATTCGGGCACTTGACGCCGAGCACCACGCCCGCACGACCGATGAGCGTGTCGGCAGCGTCCTGTTCGACCTTGACGCCGGTCGAGGTCGTGTAGTCTACGCTCTCAACATGGCCGTACATCACCTCGACCTGTGGCTCAACGAAGAAGGCGTTGTGCAGCGGATAGAGGCGCCAGCCCGCTTCGGCGGACATCGAGAAGGCGTTCGTGTCGTAGTCGGCCGTCGTGCGACCCACGTTCGAGACGATGTCGAACTCGTTCTTGATGCGGCCGTACTTCGCGGTCACGTCAAGGTAAAGACCGTTGTCCCAGAGCTTAGAGCCGTAGCCCGTGAGCGCCAGCACGGAATTGTCGCCGCCGCCCGCGCTGAAATCGCTGCTGCCGTCGGTCCACGAAAGGGCGCCGCCGATCCAGGTGCCGGGTACAACCTGACGGTCGTAGCCGAACTGGAAGGCCGTGTACTTGTTCTCGATGTTGAGGAAGCCGCCGGAGGCCTTGCCGTGGTAGGCGCGGGCCCAGACGCCGTTTTCCTCTGCGGTCGAATCGCGCAGCTCACCGAGGCGCTTGTTCATGTCGTTGATCTCGTTGCGCCAGATCTGAAGGCCGAGCACCGTCATTTCGGCAATGCCGTGCGTATTGACGTTGGCGCTGGTCTTGACGCCCGTAACGTCGCTCTTGCCCGTTTCGTCGAACGTCACCGAACCCGTGGCGCCGTCATGAATCTCGTCGGCCTCCTGCGTGACCGTGATGGTCTTCTCAACCGTCTCGCCCTTCTCGTTCTTCGTCGTGACCGCAACAGACTGCGCAACGGCCTCAAGGTCGTCGACAGCACTGCCCGTATTGTTGGCGGCGGCGCCCGTGACCGTGACGGCGGTCTTTTCACCAACCGTTGCGCTGATCTGGGAGGTCTCGGAAACCTTTTCGATCGTAACGCCGAGCTTCTCGCTCTGAACGTCCGCAAGGGTTGACCCCGTTACGCCTTCCTTGATGGTCACGTCCGTGGAGCTGCCCTTGATCGTCGTGGCCACCGACGCACCGCTGCCCTCGAACGAAATGCTCGAGATCTGAGCCTCGACCGCCTTCCCTTCAGCACGCTGTGCGTTCGGGTCAACACTTACTGAGGCGCCTTCCTTGAGAACCAGACGTTCGATCGTCTTTTCTCCGGAAGCCAGATATCCACCATCGCGCCAGCCCAGCTGCAGCTCGCCGTCCTTGCCGATTTCAACATTGCCAAGCTCGACACTCGTTGTCTTCTCCCCAGCCTTGCTGACGTCGGCGTAAACGGTCAGAGCGGCCCCATCTGCAATGTTGACGTTGTCCACCACGAAAGCCACTCTGCCGTCTTCCGCCGGCTTCGACTTGTCAACGAGGTTCGAGGTCGTCAGCGTTCCATCCATCGTCTCCGACTTGTTGACCGTCAGCGTGCCGATGTGAATTGTCGAATCCTGCATCTGCTGAATGCGAGGACCGTTTGCACCAGTCGTCTCGATAAACACCACCTCCTTGATGCTGTTGTCACCGTTGATAGTGGCCTTATCGTAAACGCTCATCGTCGACCCGAGTTCCAGACGCTCGACGTCCTTGAACTGTGTTTCACCCATGAGAGTAAGTGCATTGGTCGCCGCCCTGATGACGGGTGCAGAGATGAGCGTATTCTCGTAACAGGAAAAGCTCGTGAGGGTCAGCTTTTCAGTAGCCGTAATCCTGCCGCCGTCGAACTTTTTATCTGTATCCTGACTCACCTGATCGATCTGGGTAAGCGTCACGTCGCGGCCAATGATTTCAGCCGTAGCATAAAGATTGATGAAGGAGCCCTGAAGGTTCACAACATCCCCCGTGATCTTGCCCTTCACCACAGAACCGATTCTTTCACCACAGAACCGATTCTTCCAGAGTCAGCCTCGATGACGTCGGCCTCGAGCACGGCCCCCTCTTCAACCTCCACCGCAGCCGCAGTCCTTTCTCCCGACTCATTGCGGAGAGAAATCTTCTTCAGACGCTTGCCGTCGGCGCCAGCGATGGTCGACCCCGTTTTCACCACCAGATCACGGTCAACAAAGGAAAGTGAGTCCCCGTGGACGATCACGTTGCCCTCATTCTGGAGGGAAACGTCAAACGCATCGGAATTGACGTGAATGGTGCCCGACGCTTTATTGACTAGCCTTGATGCGTCGCTTTCACCCGTAAAACTGCCGATGTTTTCGATGTTGCCCGAGTTTGTCAGGGTCGACCAGATCGCAAGGTGGATCGTTCCGAAATTCTTGATCGTACCCTTGTTTTCGTACTCCTGGTGGCTGACTGTCTTCAGGGTGTCACCTGACTGCCCCGTCAGAACATCAGTGTTGACGGACGGCATTGTTTGCTCGGCTGCTGCGGCCACTCCTGATGTCAGGGCGGCCGCGACGGCAATAGCGAGGGCGGTGTGAGTGAGGCGGATACTTGTCATTTGTCTTCTCCGAAAAAGCCATCGGCGCCAATCAGACCAACAAAACCCAGCCACTGAGCACCTTTTGGCTTGAACATTTATTATTGTCCTCTTCTTTCCGCAATCAGACAAGATATTTCTTTCCCATTCTGACTTCAGCATCTATTCAGGAAGGGGGCAAGCCGCCGCCGTTGTCCGCCACACGAGCACTAGCATTTGCCTTGTTCATTTGAAACTGCTGCAGGGTCATTGCCCTGTCGCCTGAACCATCGGTCGCCGAATATGGAAAGGCGGGGTGCATCCCATTGATGCTGCCCCGCCCTTCCGAAGTTGAGACGGCGAACCTCAGTCCGGTGCGCCGATCGTGCTTATCAGAACACGTGCCTCACGCCGACGTTCCAGCGCCACATCTCGCTCACTTCACCGCCCGTCGTCCTTTCGAGGTCAACGTAGGTGTAGGTGGCGGGCGTCAGGCGGAAGTTCGCGCCGACGCCGAATTCACCCCAGGTGCCGCCGATGTCGTCGGACATGCGGACGCTCTTTGCACCCAGGCTGGCAACCGCCTCGCTCTCTCCCTTGAAGTCATGCAGCACGGAGGCGCGGGCGTAGACGAGGCCCTTGTTCTTCGGGAAATTGAAGCCAGCGCGAACGCCCATGCGGCCGATCAGGCTGTCGAAGTCGTCCTGCTCGATCCTCACGCCCTCGGAGTTGAGGAAGTCGTCGCCCATGATGCGACCCCAGGTCACTTCAACCTGCGGTTCGACAAAGGCGCCGCCCGCCAGCTCGAAGTGACGGCCGTATTCGGCGGAGAGGCTGAACGCATTGTTTTCGAATCTGCCGCTGGTGCCCTTGATGCCGTAGTCCGTCTCAACCCTGCTCACCTTGGCGATGAGGTCGACGAAGTGACCGCCCTCGCCCAGCCAGGTGCCGTAGGCCGCCAGACCGCAAGCCTTGTGGTCAGCACTTCCAGCCGTCATGTCGGAGGAGCCGTCCGTGTAGGAGAACGCAGCACCTGCCTTCCAGCCCATGCCGACGTCCGCATCGGCGCCGACCTGAACGGAGGCATTCTTCATGTCGATGCCGTCGTGAGCCTGTTCTGAGCCGTAGACGCGCGCCCAGCCGCCGATGCCTTCGGGACTCGTGCGAAGTTCGCCCATGCGTTTCATAAGATCGTTCATGTCGTGGCGCCACTGGAGGGCGGACAGAACTGAGAGCGTCTTCACGGCTTCAATCTTCTCGTTGGCCTTCTGGACCACGGTGAAGGTGCCGTCATCATTGCGGGATGCCTCGACGGCGCCCGCGAGACGGCCTTCTTCAAAGTAGACGTTAGTGACGGAATTGGAGAGGTCATCGCCCAAAATGGCGTTCGCAGCGGCGTTCACCGCATCGCTCGTAGAACCCGTGTAGGCGTCGTTGAAATCACCCGACATGACGGCATTGATCTTGCCGGAGCTCATGTTTGTGAAATTGGCTTCGACGAATGTAATGTAAGACTCACCGGTTGCAGGCAGCTTGTTCATCTCCACAACCGTCGTGCCCGACCCAATCGTCAAGCGATCCTTCACATTCAGGGTGGCATCTGCAGACGCGAAGGAAAGAAGGGCACTCTTGCCGTCTCTTTGTTCTGTCAAGGTAAGCGAAGTGACGCTGCTTTCCTCCGTCACGTTCCAGCGAGCGCCGTTGTCCAGCTTGACGTAGATCAAGCCGTCACCCGAAGTCGCGCCGGTGAAGGTGCCGCCCTCGGACAGGTTCATATCGGCCATTGCCTTTTGGGTCATGTAGACATCGCCGACAATGTTCGTGACAGTATCCTCGTGACTCCAGAGGTAGATGTTGGCGCTGGTGCCCTTCCCATCACCATAGAAGGCATATCCGTCGGAAACAATCTCAGCACCGTTGTAGAAACGTACGGTGGCCTCCCCATCGGGATCACCGTTTTCGACAAAGACCGCTCGGGAATCTCCTTCATATTCCTCGCCACCTGTTGCTGTCGTCTTGATCACGGCATGATCATTGAAGTCCACAAGTGTGCGGGTTCCGGCCCAAACGCCGACGGCCGACTGCTTACCGGAAGCCTCAATGCGGGCTTCGCCGTTGAACTCAGTCCCGGCGTACTCGAGGGCCAAACCACGAGCCATGACACCCTCAGCCCTGATGTCGGTCCTGCCTGTAACGACAAGCGTGCTCTTTTCAGTGGCTTCTGCATGTGTGTCTATGCCCACCCCCACCCGGTCGTCGGACTTCGCAAGGATCGTCAGATCATTCACAGTCATCGTCACCTTGTCGCCCAGAACGATACCCGAAGCCTTGTCGGTGTTCGTGACCGAAATGTTCAGGCTACCTGTGGTCACAGTAGATTCGTCCGCAAGGAAACCATCCGCCTTGTAATTGCTTCCAGGGTCGGCCTGCCCTTTCACATTGATCGACACGTCACCTGCCGTCAGCTCGCCATCCTTGAGCCAAACACCCTTGGCATACTTGGAATTGCGAGACTCGACCACGACATTCATGGCTTCGGTGACGGACACCTTGGCCTCCGTAGCTTCAAGCCCCACGGCCTGATAGTCGTCACCTGACACGTTCTGAGCGTTCACCCTGATCGACAGATTGTTGGTGGCCAGGCTCCCGCCCGAGCTTGAGATGCCTTTGGCGTACGGCGAATTGGTCGCGTCGAGCACGATGTTCATGTTGCCAGTCTCGACCGTAGAATCCAGGGCATAAAGGCCGTAAGTACCTTCCAAGTAGTCGAAGGCGGGGGACGCATTACCAATCGACTCAACGTCAGGATCAACTTCCTCAGCAGCCTTCACATTGATCGTCAAGGTCTCGGCGGACAAATCCCCCACCAAAGCGAAAACGCCACTTGTGACTGTGGACTCATAAGACTCCACCCCAACGGTAAGGTTTTTGGCTTCAACAGTCGAGCTGTTGACAAAAAGGCCAAAAGTAGCGGAAGGCACCTTCCCTGCTGAGGCGTCTGCGTCAGATGGCTTCGACGTATTCTTCACCGAGATGAGAGCTTCATCCTGCAGCTTAAGCAGGCTTTGGGGATCGAGACGAACACCAGCGAGCAGCGAGGCGTGAGTCTCCGTGGCCGAAACATCAACCCGGAACTGCTTGTTGACGGTTAGGGATCCAACATTCCCCCCCCCTCTTCTGGATGAGGACGCCGGCACTGTTGTCCAGCTCCGCCCCATCCGTGTTCTTCACGATGAAGTTATCGTACACATCCTGCTCTCCGTGGTTCTCATAAACCCCTTCGGAAAAGTCTGCGGCAACGGCTGCATGGGCGCCTAAGGCGGAGAGAACCGCGGCGGCGAGAATGTTGCGGGCAAAATGTTGAGCCTTCATGGGCACCTCTAAAATTCGTTTGGAAAGCCGGTGCCGACAGTTGGCACCTGATAGTACGACTGTACCAAGAATTCTACTCGGTCCCAACACAAACAGGAGCAATCCTGATTTCGAACTTTTTATCGGCAAACCACCCGATAGGGTGCTTACTGTGAGCTGTCGTCTGAAATCAATAAGATACGCCAGCATGACTGCAAATTTTCTATGAATTTCGCAGTTACGATTGCGTTTTTCACTTCTCAGGCAGATTATCAGCACCGTCAACTGAGATAGGAATTACTTTTACAGCCTCTCCTACCCTCTCAAGCCTATGTTCTCGTACAAAAAAAATGATAAAATTCGCCAGTACGATTGCGAATTTTCTATAGATTTCGCAGTTACGATGGAGATTTTTACAAATGCCCTATATCCAACGAGAACTGCAACCTCAAATCACCCGTGAAACTCCTCCCAAGGCTGTCGTTATCTTCGGCGCTCGTCAAATTGGGAAAACGACGCTTTTGACTGAACTTTCACAGTATGAAAAGTCCGTTCGCTGGTTTAACGGCGATCTCATCACCGACCATAGACAGCTCCAATTCAGCTCTTCAACTGATGTCGAACTCACCCTTCGCCAAGCCGATACGATCATCATCGACGAAGCACAACGTTTTCCCAACATCGGTTTGATCCTCAAGCAACTTGTTGATGTAAACGTTCGCTTGAACCTCGGAAAAAAAATCTTTGCCACTGGCTCATCCTCACTTGAACTTGCCAAAGGCGTCAAAGAAAGCGCCGTTGGCCGTCTTGTCCATAGACAAATGTGGCCGCTTTCCATCTCGGAAATCGCTGCCGCCAAAGGTTGGGGCGAAATTAGCCAGAACATCGAACGTCTGATGATTTATGGCACCTATCCAGCCGTCTTCACAGATCCCGACCATGCTGAATCGACACTGCGCAATTACTGCGATGGCGTTTTGTACAAAGACTTGTTTGCACTTGCGGGGATCCGCCAGAACGAGAAGTTCATGCACCTCGTCAAGCTACTCGCCTATAACGTAGGCTCAGAAGTAAATTATGACAACCTAGCACGCGACACCGGCCTGAGCAGAACCACAGTCGCCGACTATCTCCAACTTCTGGAACAATGCTTCATAATCAAAATTTGTCCCTCCTTTTCCCGAAATCTAAGCAACGAACTCAAGAAGGGCAAAAAAGTCTACTTCTGCGACAATGGCGTCAGGAACGCGATCATCGGTGACTTCAGCCCAATGGTAGCCAGACCCAGCCAGGATGGCGGCGCCCTGTGGGAAAACTTCTTCTTCATGGAACGCGTGAAACTGCACAGCATTCGAAACGACTTTACCGACATGTACTTCTGGCGCACGACCAGCAACAACCCTCATGAGCTCGATTTTCTTGAAGTCAAAAACGAAAGAATCCGAGCTTTTGAATGCAAGCTTTCCTCGTCTGCCAAAGCGCGCCCTGGCAAATTCACGACTGCCTATCCGGACGCACCCATTGATACCGTGACGCCAGATGACTTGATGAGGCTTTGGTTTGCCGATCAACCCATGGCAGACAACGCCACAGACAGCAGACTTGTCTGACATCGGGCTCAAAATGATAAAAATCGCCGGTACGATTGCGAATTTTCTATAGATTTCGCAGTTACGATGGCGATTTTTATCGGCAAACCACCCGATAGGGTGCTTACTGAAGAAGCGCTTGACCCTGATGACAATTTCTTGATCGCGATTTGTGAGTCTGGCTCAGCCAAATCCGCCAGGAACCCTCGCCTCGGTGAGGCGGGGAGGAATGGCGGAAAAGACGGCGAAATGCGAGGCATACGTTAAAAGAGGAAGCCTCATATAATCAAGGAAGCTCTTCAAAAGTACCCTGAACAATCGTTTGCACAGAAATTTGGCCTGTGTAATAGATAAAAGTTCTCGGGGCGCAAAATTAGAGAGGGCTTTTGAAGAGCTTCCTCAAATTTCCATACCGTTCCTTCCTCTGTCACGAATGATCCGCGCCATCCGCATTCGACTCTATCCGACGCCCGACCAGAAGAAATATCTGGCCGGTCTTTTCGGTGCCGTGCGGTTCTGCTACAACAAGGCGCTGTATCTCAAGACGCATTTCTACAAGGTGAAGGGCGTCAATCTTCACCCGATTCACGACCTCAAGAAGCTCATCGCCATTGCGAAGAAGTCGAAGAAGTACGCCTGGCTGGCGGAATACGACTGCATGGCATTGCAGGAATCAGTTCGCAATCTGAACAAAGCCTATGGGCGCTTCTTCAAGAAGGAAGCCGGATATCCGCGCTTCAAGTCCCGACGCGGCGAAC
>OGUD01001064.1_pt1 | contig 16130 bp, 16 predicted proteins | sample 1573671 | NCBI WGS metagenome assembly OGUD01 (sample SAMEA2582065, study PRJEB24529) | metagenome | biome: Human gut stool | place: China | collected 2011 | reverse complement strand
AGATCCTTGTTCTCGTAGGCATTGAACAGCGCTGCGGCAAACTGCTGTGCACTCATGGTCGGCGCATCCAGTACGTCTGCCATGTCCAGCGAGTCGTTGAAGGTATCCATCAGGCGTCGGCAGGCTTCTGGATTTTTCAGGATCTCCCCGAACAGTGCCTCTGCTCTTTCTTCTCTTGGAAATATCGTTGCCATTGAGCAAGCCCTCTTTCTCTGAATTTCCAATGGTTATTATAAGGGCTGCGGGCAGAGATGTGAAATATCGGTTTTGTATCGACGGCATTTTATTGGGATATGAAAGATATGCTCTCCGTCTGCTTTGATGCAGCCGGGCGGGGTGAGTCTGCTTTTGTCATCATCTGCTGGAACTTCCGCGCCGCCGTGTTCAGCGGGCGGTGGTGGTCGTAGACGAGGCAGATGGAGCGGGTGGGGATGATCTCCTGCAAGTGGAGCTGGACGAGCTCGCCCCGCGCCAGCAGGTCTTTTGCCATGGGTTCCGGCACAAAGGCGAGGCCCAGCTCGCTTTTCACCAGCGTCAGCATCTGGTCGGTGGTGGCGGCCTCGGTGTCGGGCCGCAGCACCGCGTCGTGGTCGAGGAAGAACTGCCGGTAAAAGCTGCGGGTCATGCTCTCATCGCTCAGGGAGATGAGCGGGTAATTGCTCAGCTCCTTTAGGGTCAGGCTTTGGCTGGCCAGTGCGGTGAAGGTCCGGCCGCCCACCAGCACCTCGTAAAAGGATTTCAGCTCCACCAGCTTCAGCCCCGGTTCCACCTCGGCCGGGGTGGAGATGATGGCGAAATCGACCTCGCCGTTCTTCACGGCCTGCAATGCTTGGGGAGTGGAGTGGTTCGAGATGCGCAGCCGGATGCCGGGGTACTCGGTGTGGAAAGCCCGCAGCTTTTCGGAAAGGTAGATGTTCAGGGCCGTCTCGGTGGCGCTGATGCAGATGGCTCCGTGTTCCAGCGTGGCGCTGGCACTCAGCTCTTCCTCGGCGTCTTGGATCTGCACCGCCGCCGACGCGATGCGGGAATAGAGCATCTCGCCCTCCGGCGTCAGGGTCACGCCCCGGTTGGAGCGGATGAACAGCACGCAGTTCAGCTGGCTTTCCAGCCGGTTCATCGAGTGGGTGATGTTGGGCTGGTTGCTGCCCAGCACCCGCGCCGCCTTGGTAAAGTTCTGATATTTCGCCACATAATAAAAGATCTTGTAGTATTCCCAATCCACATACATGGAGGCCGCCCCCTCTTTCATACGCAATTCATATCGTGACCATGTGCAGGATACTTTTTACACATTCTCCCGCTGCTCGTATAATAGCAACTGCAATCGGAAATTGCAAGAGGGAATTTGAAAGTATTAAAGTTGGTTTTGAACGGAGGCAGTTACCGTGTCTGAAATCAAAAAGGTCGTGCTGGCATATTCCGGCGGTCTGGATACGTCCATCATCATTCCGTGGCTGAAAGAGCATTACGACAACTGCGAGGTCATCGCCGTCTGCGGCAATGTGGGCCAGAAAGGCGAATTGGAAGGGCTGGAAGAGCGCGCCAAGGCAAGCGGCGCTTCTAAGCTGTACATTGAAGACCTGACCGACGAGTTCGTGGAGGATTATGTCATCCCCACCATGCAGGCCGGGGCCGATTACGAGGGCTATCTGCTGGGCACCAGCTTTGCCCGCCCGATTTTGGCAAAGCGTGTCGTGGAGATTGCCCGCGCCGAGGGTGCCGACGCCGTCTGCCATGGCAGCACCGGCAAGGGCAACGATCAGGTGCGCTTTGAGCTGGCCATCATGCACTTTGCACCCGATCTGAAGATCATCACCCCGTGGCGTGAGTGGGACATCCAGAGCCGCGATGAGGAGATTGACTACGCCGAGGCTCATCACATCCCGCTGAAGATCAGCCGCGAGACGAACTACTCCAAGGACAAGAACCTGTGGCATCTGAGTCATGAGGGCCTTGACCTCGAAGATCCGGGCAATGAGCCGCAGTATGATAAGCCGGGTTTTCTCGAACTGGGCGTTTCCCCCAAGACGGCCCCGGACAAGTCCGAGTTCGTGGAACTTGAATTTGAAAAAGGTGTGCCGGTCAGCCTGAACGGCGAAAAACTGAAGCCTGCCGTCCTCATTGCCAAGCTGAACGAGATCGGCGGACGGAACGGCATCGGCCTGTACGATGTGGTGGAGAACCGCTTGGTCGGCATGAAGAGCCGCGGCGTCTATGAGACCCCCGGCGGCACCATCCTCTACAAGGCCCACGAAGTGCTGGAGACTCTGACGCTGGACAAGCTCACCGCCCACAAGAAGCGCGAGCTAGCCATCACCTTTGGTGAGCTGGTCTACGATGGCCAGTGGTTCAGCCCCCTGCGCAAGGCGCTGAGTGCCTTTGTCACCTCTACGCAGGAGCATGTCACCGGCAAGGTGCGTCTGGAACTGTACAAGGGCAACCTCATCAATGCAGGGGTCTGGTCGCCGTACTCTCTGTATCGTGAGGACATCGCCACCTTTGCCGCAGGCGGCGACTACAAGCAGAGCGATGCCACCGGTTTCATCAGCATCTACGGTCTGCCCACCAAGGTGCAGGCCATTGTAAACAACGAAAAAGAAGGTAAATAAAGAGTTATGCTTACCGCTGTTACTGGAATCAACTGGGGCGATGAGGGCAAGGGCCGCGTCATCGACCTGCTGGCCGAACATGCTGACATCGTTGCCCGCTATCAGGGCGGCAACAATGCTGGACACACCGTCGTCACCGAGAAGGGCAAGTTCATCCTGAACCTGCTGCCCTCCGGCATCCTGCACCCGGACGTGACCTGTGTGCTGGGCACCGGCATGGTGATTGACCTCGATCACCTCGCAAACGAGATGCAGGCCATCGAAGCCCGTGGTGTGGAAGTCAGCCCCAAGAATCTGAAGCTCTCCGATAAGGCCACCATTTCGATGCCGTGGCATAAGGTGCAGGATGGGCTGGAAGAAGACCGCCTTGCCCAAAAGGGCAGTGCCTTCGGCTCCACCCGCCGCGGCATCGCCTACGCCTACAGCGACAAGTACCGCAAAAAGACTCTGCGTTTGGGCGACTTGCTCCACTTGGATGAGAAGCGCACCCAGAACCGTCTGCATATGATTTTGGACTCCAAGAACATGGAGCTGGCGGGCTGCTACCATCAGGAAAAGATGTCCTACGATGCCCTGCTGAACTGGTGCAAGTTGCAGGCCGAGCACTTTACGCCGTACATCTGCGACGTCGGTGCTTTTTTGCAGCAGGCTCACGACAGCGGCAAACGGATCGTGCTAGAAGCCCAGCTGGGTGCTATGCGCGACATCGATTACGGCATCTTTCCCTTCACGTCCAGCTCCAACACGCTGGCCGCTTACGCGCCGCTGGGGGCCGGTATCCCCAACTGCAAGCTCGACCATGTGGTCGGCGTGCTGAAATCTTACTCCACCTGCGTGGGTGCAGGTCCCTTCGCCGCCGAGAACGCCATGGGCGAAGAGTGGAACGAGAAGCTGCGCAAGGCAGGCGGCGAATACGGCGCGGCCACCGGCCGTCCTCGCCGCATCGGCCCCTTCGACTGCGTAGCCAGCCGCTATGGTTTGGCCTGTCAGGGCGCGGATAAGATTGCCCTCACCAAGCTGGATGTGCTCAGCAGCATGGAGGAGATCCCGGTCATCACCGGTTACAAGTTGGATGGAGTGAAAGTCCCCCGCTTCGACACCCTGTCTGACCTCGACCGAATGGAGCCGGTGGTCACGATGCTGCCCGGCTGGAACAAGGATATTTCCGGCTGCAAGAGCTGGGACGAACTGCCGAAAGAAGCCAAGGGCTATGTGGAGTTTCTTGAAAAGCAGCTGGATCATGAGATTCAGTTCGTCTCCACCGGTGCCGAACGCGAGAAGTTTGTGCTGAAGGGAGAATGGCTGTGAGACACTTCATCGAGCCGAACAGCTTTTCTCTGGACGAGCAGTTGGCCCTTCTCGACCTTGCCGACCGGATGGAAGCGAATCCCGCTCCCTATGCGCACCTGTGCGACGGGCGCATTCTGGCGACGCTGTTCTACGAGCCCTCCACGCGCACCCGGCTTTCGTTTGAGTCGGCCATGCTCCGCCTCGGCGGCAAGACGCTGGGCTTTGCAGGAGCCCAGCTCTCCAGCGCCAGTAAGGGTGAAACCGTGGCAGACACCGCCCGCGTTGTCAGCAACTACGCCGACGTCATCGCCATGCGCCATCCCAAAGAGGGTGCCCCGCTCCGGGCGTCGATGTACGCACGAGTGCCCGTCATCAATGCAGGTGACGGCGGACACGCCCACCCCTCCCAGACCATGATCGACCTAATGACCATCCGCCAGTGCAAAGGGCGGCTCGATCACCTGACTATTGGCTTTTGCGGCGATCTCAAATTTGGCCGGACGGTCCACTCCCTGACCGCAGCCCTCAGCCAGTTTGAGGGAAATCGGTTTGTGTTCATTTCGCCGGAGGAACTGCGCATCCCCCAGTACGTCAAGGACGAGACACTGACGCCTCTCCATCAGACCTACAAGGAGACTGCCGACCTCGAAGCAGAGCTGCCGCATCTGGATGTGCTCTACATGACCCGCATTCAGCAGGAGCGTTTTTTCAACGAAGAAGATTATCTTCGGTTGAAAGGATGCTATGAACTCGATGCCAAGATGCTTCAGTTGGCACAGCCGGATATGCCAGTACTGCACCCGCTGCCCCGCATCGATGAGATTAAACTGGATGTGGACAACGACCCTCACGCCGCCTACTTCGATCAGGTCCACAACGGCGTGTACATCCGTATGGCGATCATTCTGGCCCTGCTGGGCATCCCCGACCCGTTGACCGGAAAGAAGGTGCTGGAATGCTGAGCATTGAAGGAATCCAGAATGGCTTTATTTTAGACCACATTCCCGCTGGAAAGGGGCTGGAACTGTATCAGCTTCTGGAATTGGAAGATAGTTCGGCATCTGTCGCTTTGCTGCAAAATGTCCGAAGCGGCAAATGCGGCCGAAAAGACCTGATCAAAATTGAAGGGACAGAACTTCCAAAGCGAATTGAAATTCTTGGAAAAGTAGACCCAAACATTACTGTCAACATTGTCCAGCATGGCGAAGTCGTAAAAAAATACCATCCTGTTCCACCGCAGAGATTGGTGAATGTGGTACGCTGCAAAAATCCTCGCTGCATCACTTCCATTGAAAGCGGCTGTGACCAGATTTTCCGTCTGGGCAAATCCGGCGAATACTATTGTGCCTACTGTGGGCAGAAGATGTAGTTTTGTTTTGATACATATATTGAAGGATGTGTCATACTTTTACTGCTTTACCACAATAAATTTTGCAAAACCATCTTGACGTGCTTTGCAATCCATGATAATCTCTGTCACAAATCCCCGCCCCGCAACACATCCGATTCATTTTGCCGCCGATTCACCCGACAAAATCATCGCTGCGCTGCGTGGGCGGTATTTTTCTTTTTCACAAATAAAATCTTATGTGGTTGTACAATTCTCCGAAATTCTCTTTCGGTTGTTGGCAGCACAGCCTCAAAGCGTTATTTTTGTGCTTGAAAGAAGCAGAACGTAGTGTCCGCACTGCGCCCAGCTTTCTTCATACTGTACCTTGAATCCTTCATAAGCCGTCCGAACGTGATACCGTGCCATGACCTCACACTTTCCGTGAGCGAGCCGGACAACGCCGCTGCATAAACAGGGGCAGGAACTTCGTTCGGGTCAAACGGCGATCCCATCACATGAGCAGAGCCCCGCTACTTATTTTTTGCGTCTTAACAATTCGGAAACAATTACCCAGAAACGGTTTTGAGCGCAGCGGTAGAGGGCAAGAACCGTCCTGTGGCCACAAATTTTCAATTCTTGAAAATCTTGTGTTCCACCGGGACTTCACTTCTGCAATGCGTCTGCATTTCCGAAGTGATCTTGTTGGGGCGTGCCTGCCCCAAACCCTGCTCATATTCGCACCTTGCGGTGCGAAAGAACGGCGTGTCGTGCTTACATAACTTCACCGAGGAGTTATCGAACAGACAGGAGGTTCAATGAACAAAACGAATGTCAAAGCGAATCCCAGCACGACCCACCGCCACGACACGCCGAACAACAAAACGCACGTCATCAAGTTCCGTGTGACAGCGGAGGAAAAAGCGTCACTGGAACTCACTTGCAAACTCCTGAATCTCTCCCTCTCCACTTTTATCCGCCGTGCCATCCACAACGTCAAGATCGAGAAAACGGTCATCGTTGCCGGCGGCGGCGAAGAAACTCTGAACGCTGTCTCCACCTTGCTTGCTCAGTGCAGCAAGGTGGGCACCAACCTCAACCAGCTTGCAAGGCACTTCAATTCCGGCAGTGCGGACACCGAGCAGATCCGGGCGAAAATCCTTGACGAACTTGCAGACCTGACCGCATTCCGGCTGCACGCCGAGAAAGTTCTGGGTGAACTGTATGGCAACGCTCAAGCATATCAGCTCTAAAAACTCGGACTACACCGCCATCGAAGCGTACCTCGTTTACCAGCACGATGAATTTTCCGGCAAGGTAATTCTGGACGAACAAGGCCGACCCATGCTGCGGGAATCCTACCTGCTCGACACCCTTGAGTGTGGCGATTTCTCGTTTGCAACGGCTTGTCTGCTGGCAAACCGCAAGTATGGTAAGAATACCCAGCATGGTGATATCAAAAGTCACCAGTATATCATCAGCTTTGACCCACGAGATGCAGCCGACAACGGCTTGACCATGGAAAAGGCACAGGCACTTGGCCTGAAATTCTGCGAAGAAAACTTCCCCGGTCATCCTGCCATCGTCTGCACTCACCCGGATGGGCACAACCATTCGGGAAACATCCACGTCCACATCGTGATCGGCAGCGTCCGAACGCGAGAGGTGGAGCGCAAGCCCTATATACAGAAGCCCCGCGACTGGCTAGAGGGCATGAAGCACTCCAGCACCGCCCAGACCATGCGGCACTTGCGTGTCGAGGTCATGGAGCTGTGCGAGGGTGCCGGACTGTACCAGATCGACCTGCTCAACGGCTCGAAAGAGCGCGTAAGCGAAGCCGAGTATTGGGCGCGCAGGCGCGGCCAGTTGAAACTTGACCGTGAAAACGCAGCTCTTACCGCAGCTGGACAGCAGCCCCGGCAGAAGAAGTTTGAAACCGTAAAAGATACCCTGCGGAAACAGATTTCTTCAGTGCTATACCGTGCTACCAGCTTTGAAGATTTCTCTGACAAGCTCATGCAGCAGTATGGCATCACGGTCAAGGAAAGCCGTGGACAGCTCAGCTATCTGCCTGCTGGCAGAACCAAGTTTATCCGAGCGAAACATCTCGGTGACAAGTTCGACAAGGCAGAAGTACTAGCCACCCTGACCGCAAACGCAGCGCGCAAACCCAAGGTACAGTCTAAAACGACCAACCTTGCAAAGCTGATTGATATTCAGGCAAAGCTGACCGAGGGCAAGGGCATTGGCGAGGATGATTTGAACCAGCGCATCGCTGAACTGGAAACCAAGTATCACGACTCACTGGCCGTGGTGAAAGACCTCTAAGGTCGCATGAAAGCCAACAAAGAGCTGCGCTATCATGTCGCAGCCTACGCCAGCACCAAGAACATCGCACAGCAGTTCAATACTGCCAAGCGCCCCGCAGCCTTTGAGAGACAGCATCGTGCAGAGCTGACAGCGTATCGGGCGGCAGCAGCCTATTTCAAGGCAAACGACCTCACCAAGCTGCCCAGCCCGAAAAAGCTGGAAGCCGAGTATGCGCAGCTGGCATCCGAAAAGGCGAAGTTCTACGAGCAGTACAAGGAAGCCAAAGAGGAACTGCTCAAACTGAAAACCGCAAAGCAGAATGTTGCGTCCTTTTTCCGGGAGGAAGAACAGACGCAGCAGGAGAGATAAAGGAGTGTGCGTATGATCAATCTGAAAATCGACCCGGAGTTCCAGTCCCAGATTCCCCCTCTGACCGATGATGAATTTAAGCAGCTTGAAGAAAACATCCTCAAAGAGGGCAAGCTGCTCTCTCCTTTGATCGTTTGGAATAACACCCTTGTTGATGGTCACAACCGTTATGCGATTCTTCAGAAGCATCCCGAAATCTGCTTTTCTACCATGCCGCTCCGCTTTGCAAATCGTGAGGAAACACTCGCTTGGATTTGCAAGAATCAGCTGGGGCGGCGCAACCTCACACCGGAGCAGAAGAAGTTCCTCATTGGAAAACAGTACAGTATGGAGCATCGAAAGCCCGGCGGAAACGGCAACAACCAGCACACGGCTGCTGCCAAGAAAACCGCCCCGGAGGAATTGTGTCAAATTGACACAATTCCTCCCACCTCTGCAGAAGCAAGCATCCGCAAGCAGATTGCAGAGCGGAACAATGTCAGCGAATCCTACGTTGCCCGGTCTGAAAAGTTCATGCGTGGCGTGGAGATTATGGAACAGATGGTGCCCGGTATGCAGGAGAAAATCCTGTCCGGGCAGTTCAAAGTCCGTGATGCTGATATGCACCGCCTTGCCAGAGCCGATTTTCCGAACCGCAAGCAGATCGTGCACGAGATTCTGCACCCGGAGGACCGCCCCGCTCCGCAGTCGAGCTACTCACACTACTCTGGAATCAACTACTCCGCGCTGGAAGTCGCTGTCCGGCGGATTCAGCAGGACTTTGATTTTTTGATGAGATACTTGCCTAAGCTACCGGACGATTCCTACGCCAAAACTGAAACGCTAAAAATCCTCAAGCAGCACAAAGCGTATATGGCACAGTTTGAAGAAATGCTGAACGATGAAAAAATCGCATAACGACAGGCACTTGTAAGCCATCAACGAGCCACCAGCCGCAAGTGCAGGGCGGAAAGCATCTGCGCCCTTGCGTCTGATAAAAATTGGAACTTTGATTTTCTCGCCCGGCTTTGCCACGGTGGGACGATCAAAGGAGCGTGCGTTTGAACAAAAAGAAAAAGTCCACAAACACTTCCCCCTACCCCGATGAAGTCATCGACCGTCTGGCGCGGGTATTCTACCCAGCCATCCTTGCCTGCTGGAACAGCGAGGAAGGCCAGAGGGAGTTTGCCGCGTGGCAGGCGGAGCAGGCTCATCATATCCCAAGCAAAGAAAAACAGAGCGCTCCCGACGGGGAACGCCCTGTTGTACATATCGCTATCGTATATGGATTTTGGCAGGGTGCGTCCGGCAGGGCGCACCCTGTTTTTGTATCTAACGGATTTTGGAAGTCAAAACAATCTTGATAAATTTTCTTTTCAGTGTTATTATTAATTAGTCAAAAATTCAAATGGAGGTATCCATCTATGGGAAAATGTGTTTATGTTGATAATTCTAATGTTTGGATTGAGGGAAAATATCATTCGGCTGTAGCTAAAGGGATGGTTGCAGATGTTTATGAAGCCCATGACAATAAAATCTGTGATATGCCGTGGGCCTATGATTTCGGCAAACTGCTTGATATAGTGTGTTGTGGGGATATTTCAGATATCAAAAGAGCTGTATTATATGGTTCCCGTCCCACTGACAATGATAGTTTATGGAATGCTGCCAAAAAGGCCGGATTTGAAGTTTTCACTCCAACGCGTAATGCTAAAAATAAAGAGAAACGTGTTGATACTGGATTCGATAAAGAAGTTTTGAAAGACTTGTACACTGGAGTAATCGAACCAGACGATGAAATTATTTTAGTCGTAGGTGATAGTGATCATTACCCAGTTGCTGAGGCTATTATTGAAGAGGGAAAACGCTATACTCTTGCTTTCTGGGATAATGCTTCAGAACTAATGAAAGCTGATAGCGAAAATTTCATCTCTCTAAATTCCCATATTAAGGATTTAGAGTGCAAATAAGGGGCTGTTGCAAAATAAAAATGCGATAGCAACTTGCACAAAGAAATAGTGCAAAAATAGAAACCCGGAACCCTTTTTGAGCCGTTTGGGTCATGAAAAGATTCCGGGTTTTGTGCATAATTTTTTCGGAGAGCTATTTTGCAACAGCCCCTTAAGATAACTTTATAGGGTGCGCCCTACTCAAGGGTTCACTCTATTTTTGTTTTACTATCAATCTTCTAATCCATGGGTTCCTGCTACATTCCTCAAATATTCCTCCGGCTCACGGTTCAGAATCAGTTCGGCATACGCCAGCGGGTCATTGTAGATGAGATAATCCAGTTCTGACCTCTGCGCCATGGTCACATCCAGCGCATCCTCGACCCCGGTGCAATTGATGGAAATTTTTCTTTCATCCCGGAGCAGCAGCTCCACGCAGCCGGTGTCCATGTTGAAATGGCAAGCTCTTGCATCGTACTTCATGTTTGTGTCCTCCTGAAATCATGTCGTAGCTTATGTCGGTCAATCTATGATTTCGGATTTTATCTTCCACGGACACCTGCGTTAAATTTTCCGAAGAAAACAAATAATCCGAACCCATCTCCTATCGGAAACAAGTTCGGATTATTTTTGTTTGGTCCGAGTGGCGAGAATCGAACTCACGGCCTCTTGAACCCCATTGTGCTTCTCTCGAAAACACAATGTACAATCCGATACTGCCTAGACTCAGTATCGTTAAATTTCAAATGCATTATACCATTCTGTTTCATTGGATGTCAAGACGTTTCATTCCTTTTGTGGTCAAATTGTGGTCAAACGACCCCGACAAATGACCTTTCTCCCCCAGCTAAGTTACATCGCGCAATTTCGATTTTCACCAATCGAAGTTGCGCTTTTTGTTTGCACGAATTATCTATAAGGAGGATTTGTCAACCATGTCAATGAATCATCGTTGTTTTTTCATCCTTGACAGAATTGTATGACCCTTGACTACTTTTACGGACAGGCCGGAGAACTCTTTTCGTTCTTCCGCATTCCAAAGGCTCTTTTTCAGGAGCAGCAGTTTCAAGATCTGTCAACCGATGCAAAAACTCTGTACGGCATCCTGCTTGACCGTATGAGCCTTTCTGTTAAAAATGAATGGTTTGACAAAAAAGGTCGAGTGTTCATCATCTTCACGATTGAGGATGTCAAGAGGACTTTGCGTTGCGCAGACAACAAAGCGACCAGACTACTCCGGGAACTTGAAAAATTTGGTTTGATTGAACGAAAACGTCGAGGGCAAGGAAAGCCATGTTTGGTGTATGTGAAAAACTTTTCGGCAGAATCTTCAAAGGAGAGTGTCAAGAATCGTGATAATGACGATTCTTGTGGCTCTAAAATCGCTTGTCAAGACCCGGTAAAATCACGAGGTATTAAGAAGAAAGAGAATAAAACAGAGATGAATAATACGAATCTTATCCTTTCCGACGAATCGGAGAAGATGAAGAATCGCGAACTGCTCGAAGAATATTTTTCATGCTCTTTGGAGATGGACCTTCTTCTCCGGCTTTACCCGGATGATGAAGATACCATCTATCAGATCGTAGATTTGCTGGTGGACACCTGTGCCACCAACCGCAAACTGCTGCACATTGCCGGGGACGATAAGCCCGCCGAGGTGGTACGCAGCCGTTTTATGAAGCTGAATGCCGACCATATCCGCTTTGTGCTGAAGTGCCTTGCAGAGAACAGCAGCCCGATCCGAAACATGAAACAATACCTGCTCGCTTCTCTGTACAACGCACCCACCACGATGCAGCTTTCCTACCAGAACCAAACCAACCACGACTTAGCGATGCGGAGGTGATGAAAATTTCAAAGAAAGCAACCACAATAGCCATCGTCAACCAGAAAGGCGGCACCGGCAAGACCACCACCTGTGAAAATCTGGGCATCGGGCTGGCGATGGAAGGCAAAAAAGTCCTGTTGGTGGACACTGACCCACAGGGCAGCCTGACCATTAGCATGGGCTGGCAGCAGCCGGACGAACTGCCCACCACCCTTTCTACCCTGATGGCAAAAGCTATGAACGACCAGCCCATTCCGCCCGGTGACGGCATCCTACACCATGCAGAGGGCGTTGACCTGATTCCTGCCAACATCGTACTGGCAGGGCTGGAAGTTGCCCTCGTGAACAGCATGAACCGGGAAAAGATGCTCAAACAGGTGTTGGAGGGGGCAAAGCGGGAGTATGATTATATCCTGCTGGACTGTATGCCCTCGCTGGGGATGCTCACCATCAACGCACTGGCGGCGGCAGACGCTGCCCTGATTCCGGTGCAGGCGCAGTACCTTTCCGCAAAGGGTCTGGAACAGCTTTTGCAGACTGTCCAAAAGGTACGGCGGCAGATCAACCCGAAATTGAAAATTGAGGGCATCCTGCTGACTATGACCGACAGCCGCACCAACTACGGAAAGCAGATCAGCAACCTGATTCGGCAGGCATACGGAAAGCATCTGAAGGTTTTTGAGCAGACTATTCCACGGTCGGTCCGTGCGGCTGAAACCAGTGCGGCAGGCAAGAGCATTTTCCAGCATGACCCCAAAGGCAAGGTGGCAGAAGCCTATCAATCTCTTGCAAAGGAGGTGCTGGCGGATGCCGATCGACAGCGGAAACTTAGCTCTGAAAGGGCTAGATGACCTGTTTTCCACCGAGGAAAATCGACAGGAGGAGCAACGGGAACAGGTGCAGCAAATTCCCATCGACGAGCTGCACCCCTTCACCAACCACCCCTTCAAGGTGTTGGACGATGAAGCCATGACCCGGACAGTAGAGAGCATTGCACAGTACGGTGTGCTGGCTCCGCTCATCGCCCGCCCCAGACCAGAGGGCGGCTATGAGATCATCTCCGGGCATCGCCGGAAACACGCCGCAGAGCTTGCCCATCTGGACACCGTGCCAGTCATTGTGCGCAATATGAAGGATGATGCCGCCACGATATTGATGGTCGATTCCAATTTGCAGAGAGAACACATCCTGCCCAGCGAGCGGGCATTTGCGTACAAGATGAAGCTGGATGCAATAAAAAATCAAGGTGCTAGGTCAGATTTAACTTCCCGACAAGTTGTCGGGAAGTTGGAAGCCGCTGATGAAGTCGGAAAAGCCACTGATGAAAGCGGCAGACAAGTCCAGCGTTTCATTCGGCTCACCAATCTTGTCCCTGAACTACTGGACATGGTGGACGAAAAGAAAATCTCTTTTAACCCTGCGGTCGAATTGTCTTATCTTGATGCAAAACAGCAGCAAGATTTTTTAGAAGCAATGGATGCTTCCCAGAATGCGCCCTCTCTTTCGCAAGCCATACGGATAAAGAAGCTGGCGCAGAAAAGCGAGTTCAGTTATGATGCTGTCTACGACATTATGAACGAGGAAAAGAAAAGCGAACTGGACACTGTGACCATCAAAAACGAAACCCTGCGGAAATACTTTCCGCGCAGTTACACGCCCCGGCAGATGGAAAGCATCATCATCAAGTTGCTCGACCAGTGGCAGCTGAAAAAACAGCAGGCAAAAGAGAAGAAGCAGGAAGAAGCGCGTTGAGCGCAGACTGAACTAAGAGACCCGATTCGGGTCTTTTTTGTTTGCAAAAATTTGGAGGTAACGCCTATGAACAACACGATTCCTTTTCACTCTGCAACTCACGCCCCGCAGATCACGGTGGATGTGAACATCCTGACCATGCTGAAGCAGGCGGCATCCTGTTTGACCGAGGCAGCAGGCAAGGATGTGTACCTTGCCGCCATCGGTCCCGACATGGAGCTAACCATTATCATGGAGGAGGATGCCCCTTCCGTTCTGCCTTGTTTTGACGAGGACGATGCCCTGATTTCCGTGAAGGGTGCGCCGCTGTTTATCAGCTACAATCCGGCGCAGGTCCTCAAGCTGGCAGGCAAGCGGTACCTGACCGGCCCGGTCATCTTCTACCGCACCGATGGGCATAGCACCATCGTATCCCTGACGGTGGAGGATATTTACCGCTTTCAGACCTATCTGGAAAGCCACAGCACCACCCTGATGGCAGATGGGCAGAAGCTGACCTGCATCTGTATCGACTGAGGTGCGCCATGCTGAACTTTTTTATCGGTTTCGCATTTTTTGAAGCAGGTGCCTTTTTCGGCTTTTTCGTGGCGGCTCTGCTGAATGCTGCCCGTGCCGGGCAGGAGGATTAAAATCACCCTGCTGCACGGGAGGTGATGGCAGTGCAGGAAGAAATCGAACAGAAGTCATTCAACATTATGATCTCGACCACAAAGCTGTCTGCCCGGACCGTCCTGCGGGCGGTCAAGGCGGCGTTTCGGCTGTACCAGTCCAAAGCATCCCAAGGCAAGCAGAGTGTTCGCACCCTGTTGCGGCAAAACCGGGGCGTGTCCAGCGTGGAGATCAGCAAGACCGGTATCCGCGGCTTGGAACGCTATGCCAAAAAGTACGGCATCGACTATGCCATCCGCAAGGACACCTCCGAGGTGCCGCCCCGGTATCTGGTCTTTTTCAAAGCCCCGGACGCAGAAGCCTTCAACTCGGCGTTCAAAGAGTATTCGGCATCTCTGCTGAACAAAGACAAACGCCCCTCGGTGCTGGCAAAACTGCATGAACTGGTGCAGGCGGCGGCAGAACTCCCCGGCAAAGTCCGGCACAAGGAACAGGAGCGCGGCCTATGACCACGAAAAAGCTCACAAAATGGCTGGCACTGTATCTGCCTTATATTTTGCTGGGGCTTGTGGCAACCAACTTCGGTGAAGCGTGGCGGCTTGCCGAGGGCAAGGAACTGGGCGATAAGATCATGTCCATGATGGGCACCATCCCGGTGGCATTTGCAAACCCTCTGCCCAGCCTGTATCCGCTGGATTTGCTGGTAGGTTTGTGCTGCGGCGCAGGGTTACGGCTGGCGGTTTATCTGCGTGGCAAAAATGCCAAGAAGTACCGCCACGGCATGGAATACGGCTCTGCCCGGTGGGGCACTCCGAAAGATATTGAGCCGTTCATGGCTCCCAAGTTTGCCGACAACATCATCCTGACCAAAACAGAACGGTTGATGATGAGCAACCGTCCGCCGGATCCCAAGAATGCCCGGAACAAAAATGTGCTGGTGGTGGGCGGCTCCGGCAGCGGCAAGACTCGGTTTTGGCTCAAGCCCAACCTTTTACAATGTCACAGTTCCTATGTGGTTACTGACCCGAAAGGTAGTATCGTGGTCGAGTGTGGGAACGCACTTCTGAAAAACGGCTACAAGGTCAGGATTCTGAACACCATCAACTTCAAAAAGTCGATGCACTACAACCCCTTCGCCTATGTCCACAGCGAAAAGGATATTCTGAAACTGGTCACGACCCTGATGACCAACACCAAGGGTGAAGGGTCCGGCGGGGACCCATTTTGGGAGAAATCGGAGCGTCTTTTGCTTACTGCCCTGATCGCTTATCTGCATTATGAAGCCCCGGTGGAGGAGCAGAATTTTGCAACACTGTTGGAAATGCTCAACACCATGCAGGTGCTGGAGGACGACGAGGAATACCAGAATCCGGTGGACTTGCTGTTTGAGGAACTGGGCAAGAAAAAGCCCAATTCCTTCGCAGTGCGCCAGTACAAGCTCTACAAATTAGCTGCCGGCAAAACGGCAAAATCCATCCTCATTTCCTGCGGTGCCCGGCTTGCGCCCTTCGATATCCAAGAGCTGCGTAACCTTACCATGTACGATGAGCTGGCGTTAGATACGCTGGGCGATAAGAAAACGGCGTTGTTCCTCATCATGTCGGACACGGATTCCACCTTTAACTTTCTCATCAGCATGGTTTACACCCAGCTTTTCAATCTGCTCTGTGACAAGGCAGACGATGTGTACGGCGGAAAGCTGCCCATCCATGTACGCTGTCTGATCGACGAGTGTGCCAACATCGGGCAGATTCCCAATCTGGAAAAGCTGGTGGCGACCATTCGCAGCCGTGAGATCTCCGCTTGCCTTGTTTTGCAGGCGAGAAGTCAGTTGAAAGCCATCTACAAGGACAATGCGGACACCATCATCGGCAATATGGACAGTCAGATTTTTCTCGGCGGCTCCGAACCCACCACCCTAAAAGACCTGTCTGAAATGCTGGGAAAAGAAACGATTGATGCGTTCAACACCTCGGACACCCGTGGAAACAGCCCCAGCTACGGCACTACCTTCCAAAAGATGGGGCACGAATTGTTGAGCCGGGACGAGCTGGCGGTGCTGGACGGCGGCAAGTGTATTTTGCAGCTGCGAGGTGTGCGCCCCT
>OGUD01001052.1_pt1 | contig 16287 bp, 8 predicted proteins | sample 1573671 | NCBI WGS metagenome assembly OGUD01 (sample SAMEA2582065, study PRJEB24529) | metagenome | biome: Human gut stool | place: China | collected 2011 | reverse complement strand
ACTTTCTGCCACTCACGGATGGCATCAAAAAGACGGCTCTTAAATCCGCTCTGTTCGATGCTTTCGTCTACACGCAATAAATAGCCGGCATCAAAAGCGGCACTACGTGCCTGGATCCATTCAATATCTTCCGGCCGATAAGTCTGTTCCAATTTAAACCAACCCAACATGCCCGGCATCAGGTTACGTTCGAAATAACGCTGGTTTTCCAAACGGTAATTGACCTGGCTTTCACGCAGATTGTCGTACCAAGGTTCTCCCCAGTTCATGAAAGAATAGATATGCCACCAATAATGGAACGGTGATGAGCCACAAGAGATAATACCTTTCTGATCCAGGTCGTCAAACCATTGTTTCAAGAACCTGGAAGCCCCATATAAACCATGTCCCGTAGGTGACCCACCGTAATAACCGTCGAAATCCATCAATCCGACTCCCGTTTCATTACACACTTCAGCCAAACGTTTTGCAAAAACATCACTCAAATGAATATCCGGGAAAAGACCGCTATAACAATTATTCAGCAGCTTATCGATCTTTTCACCCGTTTTATGAGCCGTTGGTTTCGTTCCGAACTGTCCGCGAGTGCAATCCAACAATTTATAAGGTTTATCCGATGTCACCTCCCGATACGACACAATCTCTGTCCCAATCTTTGCCGAATGCGTTTCACCCAAATAGGTAAAAAATTCCGGTGATTCAATTTCTATATCCTTATCAGTAGCACTGATCTCTTTTGTTAAAACAGAACTTCCTGAAATGGCCAGGCTATCACTAGGCACGGGAGAGACATACGGGTCATGCGTAGAAGTAAACATCGTCAGTGTATGTACACCGATTTCAATGCCACGAGCTTTCGCTTTGTCGGTAAAAGCTTTAATTTGCTCTGCTCCCTCCGGAAAACGAGAGGTGTGTAAATCAAAATGTCCCCAGCTTTTGAATAGGTCCCCGATATGAACCAAATTGAAGTTACAAGAATCGGCATAATTCAATGCATTATCCAACGAACGACCCTCATATAACATATAAGCCGGATTCCGGAGTTTCCGTTTTTTGATCCACTCTCCGTTCATCATCGGATGTGGCAATCCTTCCTGCACCTCGATCTTCCCTATGACATCAACCACTTCCGAAGAGGGTGCGGCAAACAAGGCAATAGAACTTCCTATGAAATCCTGATCCAAAGCCGTCACCGTCTGTCTTCTTCCTATATAATCTATCACTTTTTCTTTTCGCCAATCACGTGCGAAAAATTGAATATCACTACCATACGGACGTGCTACAGCCGCATTCCCCCTGATCATACGTACATATTCGGGCATATCTCCTTGTTCATTCACATTGATGTCGTACGTTTGCTGTCCGATCTTATCTTTCAAATCGTCGGGCACCTCTTGTCCCGGCAGCGGATCGATGTAACAACCGCCTGTAGCATCATCGCCCAGATGAGGTCGTCCTTCTGTCGTGTTGATACCGAGTGCCTGTACTCCAACGGCAAACACGGTATCGCGTACCACTCCCACCGTTTCTCCTATATATTGAGATATATCGGTTGCATAAGGTCCCCAGGCAATAGCTTCAATCTGATCACGATTACTTAACGAAACCAATGACAAACGGATATATCCGTCTTTTATCTCTTTGGAAACGATCGCTTCCGATTGGTTGGCAAAGGTCAGTATCCATTTATCTGCTTCGGTTTTCAAGCCAGTAGGCAGGATATACTCTTTCCCGTCATAGAGGCTCAACACAGGAGAGGAACCCTCTTTTGCCAAGTAGTTCACACCGGTTCGGTTGTCTGCCACTTGACGGATAAACCCTTTTCCATCTACACTGAATGTGGCATACTGAGTCGATAGTTCATCGACATATGATTGATTGCATGCGCATAGCATTAGAAATGCTACTACACAAATACTGCTAATTTTTCCCAATCTCATTGTTTACAGCTTATTTATCTGATTTTCCTATTTATACTCATTTTTCACAAACAAAAATAATGCTTACTGATAAGCCATAAAATAGCAAATAATTGTCTATTCCATGGATTATTATTGTTTCTACAGTAGTCAGTTTTCAGATGAGACAGGGCAAATCTTATATTTGTAATAGTGCGGTTTGTGTTCAAAATGAACTTGGTTGGTTATAGGCGCTTTGTTAACCACCGTCATACTATTTCCATCCTTATCCACCGCTTCTATATCTACACCTAATGCTGAAAATCCAAGTAGAGACAAATTGAAATCAACCTCCTCTAAATCTCTCAGAGGGATAATTTCCCAACCAAACTTTTCTTTCTTCAACATATAAGACCCCTTACCACCAAGTTCTCCCTTTTCTACTTCCCCATACGTATCGATATAAAATAAATGATCGGAATAAACCTTGTCAAGTAATTTACCCGTTGATGAGGCTGGGTTTGTAGAAGAAACAGAAAACAAACGGCTTCCAGGCAAAACGGCCAAAGTTCCATATTCAGGCAATGAATAGTCGCAATCATTCTCTTTAACTCCCCACGGCTGATCGGAAAAGTTGGCATAAATCTTTAAACCACTATTATATTCAACCTGAATACAAGGAGATTTTAATAAATCTTTTTTGATTGCATCTGAAGATGATACATAAGATTTGCCATCAAAATACCGGATACTTTTCACCGGAATCATCGAATAGCTATTTTGGAATGGTTGCAAGAAAGCATATCTACGAACCGCATCGAATCCCTCTGACAAAATACCAATATTACCGAAAGCGTAGGCATAAGCAACATAGGCCTCGTTAGATACATTAGACATTCCGTCCATTTCCAACGGATTAATCTTCAATAATTGAAAATCAGGGAATATAGGTAAACTATGATTCATATGTGAATAATTCCCATCTAACAATCCTGCATAGAACCAATGTGTACCACCTTCTGAATAAACAGGACCTTGGTAGGCACGGCGTTCGTTCATCAAAGTCATACCAATATATTCAAATACAGTACGAAATTTTCCTGCTCCAGGAGTACGATAATCGTAATCCACCCGATCCATAGGAGAAATACAAGTCTCTACATCGCAATAAGAGAAGTTGGTCCCAAATGTCTTATGTATTTGTGGAGCCAAAATGGCCTGTTGTTCCCAACCTATAGTTACTTTATTAGCATAGCATCTACACCAAGCAGGCCCCCAACCATAATCTTTGTGGCTAATACGTACCCAATCTTCATTCCACAGAGCATTTACAGGGGCAAAATCCATGTAATTTGAGTAAAAACCAATCCTCCAATCTTGTCCTTGTACAAAACGGACATATTCTTTCAGGCGCTCTATTCCCAGATCAGGATTAGGTATCGTTCGAAACGTATAACTTTCTCCATCGGCACGCCAAAAATCTTCGTGATAGCGAATACTAACTTTTTCTACACCTTTAGAACGTAAATCGGTCACGAACTTTCCTAATTTAGGAAGATCACTTCCACCGTTGATCGCCCACAAACGATCTACCTGATTAGAACGCATTGGAGAAGCCGGGTTATCAATCGTCGGGAATACTTCGTGTACATCAGGTGATACGTTAATGAAAAGACGTTCACGTAAGGGATTACGCTTTTTGTTATTCAACGGATAATATTTTACTCCGCCATTGTAAGTGGCTTTACCCTCTTTGATACCCTGTTCTCCACCATAATACATGGAAGCATTGGTATAATACCAATCAAACATTGTCAAATAGAACAGATTGTCAGCATACAGTATGCTGGGAGCATCAGCCGTATAGGAATCATTGGCAAAAGGGTTATACACCAAGAAAGGGACCCCCACCAATTTACCATCCGACACGTTACCTGTTGTGCCTAAGCAGATCTCTTCCACTTTCCCATCCGCTGCTTTTTCTTCAATCGTCCAAATCAAAGATTTCTGCTTGATCGTATAAGAACAATCAAAGCGTTGGCTCAACCCCTTTCCTACTGCTTTATAACGAATGAACAAAGTATCGTTTTCTAGTCTCTTATCCATAACTATCCACTCTGCTTCTGTTCGTTTTTCAAAAAGGATCTTAGCGTTGGCATTCACCTTTTTCTCTTGCCCGTCACACAAAAGTGTCACGCCGCCTATCGGATAGGCCGGGTCTACTTGATACATCAGCTTAGCATCTTTCCCTTCGTATGAGAAAAGGAATTTCTCGTCTTGTTGCTCCACACGATTACTAAATCCGGTCGTCTTATTCGTCGGTAAGATCGTCTCTTCACGAAGCGGAAAAGGTAATCTCTCCGGGAACGGTTTAAACTTCATCGGCTTCAAAACTTCTTGATATCCATAGATAGGGCCCAAGAAAATATTGTTCTCCACATCCGGTTTTGTGCCATTCCCTTTAAACTCCAATCCGATGAATGTAATCGGTCGGGCAATACTATCATTCAATTTGATATGGTTCAAAAACCAATACTTGTAATTCATATTCCGCCATAACCATTCTTGCATGAACGGAATTGTTATCTCCCGGCCTTTGGCATCCTGGATAACGGCATAATGGGTCATGGCTTCTCCGCTGTTCTCCCATAACCAATGGTTTCCATAATTCCAAAAGTTGATGCAATCCCACTCTTTCTCAAACTTGTACGGTTTGACGAGCTCTACACGAAATCCGGCTTTTGCCTGCTTAGTCTTGTAAACAACTTTTCCACTGTAATCACCTATTACCCGTTGCTCTTTAGTTCGATATAATGTGACTTCGGATTGATTTGCCCGAACCTGCCACTGCGTACAATCATCAAAAGTAAACAGTGGCTCTCTGGCTTCTGTACGCCCTTCCATTTCATAAGGTTTACTCCCGATGCTTTTTTGCTTCGGATCTTGATTCATTCCTCGGATCGCCTCTCCATATTCCAATCCGTTTGTCTCTTGTGCTTTTCCTTGTTGGATATTCAGAGCCAAACACAGCAACACACATGCACGTAATAATTTATGTTTTAACATATTGTCTAATTTATAAGAAACTACCATCAAAAAATTTCAGGATCTATTTAAGCGCAATATCCGATGAAAGAGTTCTCGGATCGACACGCTCACCGGAAGTATTCACTGTATATAGCGTCCACGTATGATCATTGGTACGTTCCAAATGGTACCGGTTCTCTTGAGCTTTCATTTCTTCTTTCAATTCTTTAGAAAAAATGTCGGCACGCCGAGCGTCTTCCCACACACGAAAAGCCTTAAACACACGCTTTTTATCCAAACATTTTTCAACAGCGTTTTCACTTAAACCAAGCATATAAGTAGCATTCCATGCAACAGCCTTTGATTGTAGATTCTCTATCACTTGTTCATCCCATTCCGATTGGAAATTTTGGATACCGAAAGTGGGACAAATGAAATTATTAACATTACCGTTCCTTTCATCTTTCCCCTGAATTCCGAAAGAATTGGTTACAGGGTTAAACATATTGTTTCCTCCACCAATATTTCCATTCCCCATATATAGCCAATTACCATACATGATACCAGATCCCATCACACGAAGTTCATTTCCGCCATATGTATGAAACTTCTCAAACAAATTCCGATAGAATCGTTTCATAGAATAATAGCCATGTCCTTGATACATGAAACTTTCCTGCCCATCATAATCGACATAATCCATGCCACCGTCAACCAATAACCGCGCATAATAATCGGCATAATCGTCTTGCAGATTCATATCCGGAACAAAACCATTATAACAGTTCATCTGTAATTTTGCTAACACCTCACCCGCTTTATGTGTTTGAGCCACGGTGTTGTAAGCACCACGCTTCACTCCTTTCAATGTATAAGGTTGGGTTGTTGTAACTCCTTCGTAAGTAAGTAATTCTTTTCCTAATTTCAAAACATTGAGTTTATTGCAATGCCAAGTTCCCCATTCATTTAACCAACTGGTATCAGCCACACAAATATCCGTTTGAGAAGCATTCAAATCGTGAGTGATCGTTGTTTTCAGTACCACACATAAGCTATCATTAGGAATGGGACTGACATCACTGCAATGTGGTTGCAAAAATTCACACAACGTATGTAACCCATAAGCGATTCCAGCCTCGTTCGTCATTTTTGTAAACTCAGCGATAGAAATTTGTTTTCCACCATAAGAAATCATCTTATCCGCCCATCGATTTGCCGGGTTGACATAATACTCTCCCAGACCTTCATCCTGTACAGCGCGTACTCCCAGCTGAGTTGCATAAGAGATCAAACTATCATGCCGTCCCCACCATGCTAAATCGGCACAAGCAGCTTTCGGATCACGAACCCATTTCCCTTGCTGAGTAATATAAGGTAACCCTTCCTCCAAAACGACCTTTTCATAAAGTTTTAACGTATGTTCTTTAGGACAAACAAAAAATGCAACCGATGATCCTAAAACATCCTCATCTACAGCCTCCACCTGATGATGCTTAGGTACATTCACATTTTCAAAACCAGGTATAAGTGTAAAAAATATATCACGGGTAGCACGGCGATCACGCGAACTCATTACAATGTAAGAACCATATTCCGGTATATACTCTGCCCCATTTCCTTTATTAAAAAAGAAATGACCTTCTTTCCGATTCGTAAAAGCAACATCGCTAATGCCATCTCCACCTATACGCAATCGCTGCCCTTCATATAATGAATCCGGCAAAGGATATTTGATCGGATCTGATGTATGTACTCTGTAATACATTTGGTGCATATCTCCATCTGTAGGAAGACCGGTATTCGTATTGTCATTGCAGGCTACCATACCGATCGTACAACGTTCATTACTGACCACTCCCAACAAATCTCCAATATATTCACGTATCGTGGTATAATAAGGTCCCCACACTACATGATCCGTTTTACCACGATTAGTCAGTGATATAAGTTTAAACGTCAAGTACTCTTCTTTTTCTCCTACTTCTATAATAGCTTCAGCTCCATTTATATATGTCAACATCAACTTTTCGTCGATTTGTCGAGCCGAAACAGGCAAAATTACCTGATCGTTACCGGCATAAAGAGCCAATAAAGGAGAACTTTTCTTATCAGATAAATATTCTATATTATCGACTTTACTGTAGATACTCGTTAAGAATCCTGTAGAATCCATCTTTAATACTGCATAATCCGTTTCAAAGCAAATATTCATCTCTGCCTGATTGCACGAAAAAAATAGTGAAGATATAACTACCCACACCCATTTTAATAAGATATTTTTCATTTGTCTCATATAAGATTTGAACAGGTTCGAAAAAGCAGAGTAAAAGATCATTAAAACAAATATCTTCTACTCCGCTATAAAAATAAATGAGTTTTCAGTATTACTTCAATGGATCAAATGAGCCACCCCATTCGTTGTTTTGTTGTGACATATCATTGTCGAAGTTTGCTCCTATAGTCTTGTCCCCAATGGCACCAAACCAATGCTTGGTGGAGATATTAAACGTGGAAACTTCAACTTGCTTCACATTAGGCACGAAATCAATATGGAAAAATTTCTGCGTTTCAGCATCTTCCAACGTACGTGTCCAGTCGAATTTTCCAGCTTCTTCCTCATCCCCGTTAAATACCACATACAGGTTGTTGTAATGTTTCTGGGCATTGATGTTGCCGAAATTCATCCAACGACGGAGGTCGCCATAACGGAAGTTCTCTTGAGACAACTCAGCTGCACGTTCGTTGTATAATAAACGACGAACCCCTTCGATCGTGTTATATACATCCAGCCCATACCCGATAGCGCCCGCACCTTTATCGATACCTGCACGTTTACGGATTGCAGCTACATAACCCAACGCTTCATTTATATGACCCGCTTCAGCAGCACATTCGGCAAGGTTCAGGTAAACTTCACCCAAGCGTAAACTGATAGCATTATTTTCACCTTTATATGAATCTGCATTATTCAATCCCGGAGTAATGGCTTTTAACGGGAAGAATGATCCATAATGGGTAGTTCCGGCATTACGCTCAAGCTGTATGTTGGACATCGCTTTATAGAACGTTTCTGTCTTCACATACGAAGTCCAGAAATACTGCCCGGCAGGAATTTCCAACGACGGGAACTCGCAACCTGGAACTGAATAAGAGTCGTAGAAACGTGGATCCATTCCGTTCACCAATTTGTCAAGAATTTCTGCATTGTAAGTAGCATCCGTAGAAAGGCGGTTTACATCCAGTTTCTGGCTCTTATACTCTTCGTTTTCGTAGATAGCTATAGAAGAGCCATCCTTCAACGGGAATGAAAGAAGTTGAGGTGTTTGCGGCACTTGACGGCATGCCCATCCATGGGTAATATCTTCAGGAAGATATTGGTTCATGTCATAATACGAATCTGGATATTTGTAATGTCTATAGATCAAGGCTTCCGTATTAGACTTCCCTTTTGTCAACCAAATATCGCCAAATTTATCCATCAATTTATAGCCATTCTTTTCAGCATATTCAAGAGCTGCCTTATTAGTTTGATAGGCAGCTTCCCAACGCCCCTTGTCGTTGGAGCGATTGAATAACTTACTAGCATACCACATTTGTACGCGTCCTTTGAAAGCCATGGCAGCACATTTGTCAATACGCCCATAGTTAACACCCGACCAACGGTCTGGCAAACCTTGGATGGCATCATCCAAGTCTTTCACAATTTGTGCCATACAATCAGAAGTAGAACTTCGCTTCACCATCAATGAAGACAGATCGTTCACATCCTGCGATTTAAGAATCAGAGGAACACCACCCAAGTCCTTTACATAAGACCAATACCGGTAAGCCCGCCAAAACTTGGCTTGTGCCACCACTGCATCTTTATCCTCAAGAGCCATGACACTTTCCGGTACTGTCTCCAACTGCTCAAGCAGGTAGTTAATCTTGTCAATAATTGTATAATTAAAATCGACCCCATAGCTGGAAGCTGAAATGTTTACCCCACGTAACCACTCGCTCATGCTATCGTTTGAATCCGTTGTAAGGTCCGTGTCGGTATCAGACGTAGAAGACCATCCCGGCACTATGCCGCTATAGATATCGGTCAGATATGCTTGGATCATTGTTTCATTCTGCCACACATTATCCGGATTAATCGCTGATTTGTTTTCGTAATCTAATTGGCAAGAAGACAACGCCAATACGCATACCGACAAAGTCAGGAATTTACGTCCACTTTTCTTTATTATATTTAAGTTGTTCATAGAATTTATGTTTAAAAATTAACACTTATACCACCACCCAGAGTTCTCATCACAGGGTAACCAACACCGCTACATCCTGGGTTCAATTCCGGATCCCAGTGACCGAATCCAGAGATGTAGAATAAGTTCGTACCTGTTGCAAACACCTTGATACTAGAGATTGCGTTACCTAGAGGCTGGGCAAAATTAAACGTGTAACCGATATTTAAATTGGAAAGACGGATATAGTTCGCCTTCTTCCAGAAAAAATCAACATCTGTCCAACCATATGAACGATAGTCGCGCGGAGCCAACATAGGCAGGTTTGCATTGGGGTTTTCCGGAGTCCAAGAATTTTCAATCCATTCCATGTTCCACATCTGGTTGTCATGATAATCTCCTATTACACCAAAGTTTTTATGATTATGGAATTTACCGGTGAAAGTAGCTTCTACAGAAAGTCCCTTCCAAGTGGCACCCAAATTCAAGCCCATATAAACCGGGTTATTGTTGTTGTATAGGATATCCTTATCATACTTGTTGATAACACCGTCTTTCACACCATCAGGACCACTCTTATCAATATAGACGAACGAACCGGGACGAAGATCTACGCCACCACCTGAAGGCATGACATAATTAGGATTTTCCTTTTTGAAAGCATCTACTTCCGCTTGCGAACGGAGGATACGTCCTTCATAGGCAGCAATATAACTACGGTCTTTACCTACGGGAATTTCCCAATCCAACAAACCGGCAGCATAATCCTGAACCTTTACATTGTTCCATCCGTATGACAAGTTCAAACCGGCATGCCAATTGACATTACCTGTCTTATCTTCCCATCCCACACTGAAATCAAAACCTTGTCCGTTGATCACACCGTAGTTCTCAGCCGGCATCGTCTTGGAGAAAGTGGTCGGTAGTGAATTTTGGCGGTTACCAAGGATATCAAACGTATGCTTGTGCCAATATTCAACAGCACCGTGCAGGTGATCCAGGAAGCGGTAATCTACACCGACGTTGATACCGGTAGATTTTTCCCAAGTCAGGAACTCATTCACCAAACTTCCATACTGCAAACCATTATTCAAAGCAGCGTTTTCGCCAAGCATGTAGTTACCGCCACTCTTATAACTGGTCTGCCATTGCCATCCACCGACAGCGTCGTTACCTGTTAAAGCGATAGATCCGCGCAATTTCAAGAAGTCGAGCCATTCAACATCTTTCAAGAAGCTTTCTTCAGAAGCGACCCATGCAGCCGATACAGCGGGGAACACACCCCAACGTTCGCTAGGTGCAAAGTTCATGGAGCCGTCATAACGAACAGAGAGGTTCAAGATATATTTGTTGGCATAATCGTAACCGCCGATAAATACCCAAGAAGCACGTCCACCGTCTGTATCAGGACCACCATTGGAGAACTGTTTATCGGCAGAAGAACCGGCTGCCCAGAACTGATCGGTCTGGTACAACGGGAACTGGTCGCGTCTACCATATACATAATAGTGATTGTAGTTCGAAGCCTCATATACGGCAGCCGCATTCACATGATGATCTCCCCAACGTTTATCGTAATTAACCTGGAAGTTCAACTGTTGGTAAGTCCACCAATTGCCCGAAGCAGAAACACCGGCACCTTCATTGCTGACATAATAATTAGTCAAATTGTTTACATCGATGATATGGTTGTTTTCACCCGATTTTATTGGATAATAAAACCTTTGCAGCTCAGTGTAGTCTTTACTACGCGATGAGTTCCAACTTCCCAAATAAGAAGCCTTTACGCTCATTCCTTCTATCCATGGCAATTTATAAGTCAAGCTGACGTTGGCTTCGGGTCGTATCCAGCTATTTTTTCTGTAACCGGAAGCACCTTCGGCAGCCGCAGCCGGGTTACCATATGCCCATCCGTCGCCAATCCACTTACCGTCAGGCGAACGTGAAGGCATATATTCAAATGATACACGTGCTTTCGTGTAAGTTGCATCTGTACCTTCTGTTGGAGAAGAAGCATAGTTTGTATTCGTATTAGCAACAGAAGCGTACAATTGCAAATCGTCGGTTATGTTAGCCGTCACATTCAAACGTATATTCAACTTATTATAGTCGGTTGACTCCATGAAACCACTCTGTGTATAGTAATTAGCAGCCCCAAAGAATTTGATTCTTTCCGAACCGCCGCTGACGCTTAATGCATGATTCATCACGTAAGGTGTATGCCATGTATCATCAAGCATGTTAAACCCTTGCCCAGGAAGGTTTTTGGCCCATTCCAACTCTTCATCACTCCAACCTGAACCTTGGGGAGCAGTCAAGCCGAAGTTTTTGTATGCCTGATTAATAGCCATACCTTGCTGATAAAGATTCGTCAAAGCTACTTCTTGCGTAGCAAAATCGGCAGAGAAGTTGGCTGTATAGTTAACCGATATCTTCCCTGAGATTCCGGAACGTGTCGTAACCAAAATAACCCCCGCATCCGAACGTGCTCCATAAACAGCAGCCGAAGCGGCATCCTTCAACACGCTTACCGATTCAATTTCATTCGGGCTTAAATTATTGAACGTTTCCGCATCACGTACAATCCCGTCAATTACAAACAACATCGGTGAGGAATTCCACGTCGTACCGGTACGTACTCCTACACTGGCCTGTTCGCCCGGCTTACCGGAAGGAACGGAGATATGCACACCTGCCATTTTACCGACCAGCGACTGTGCGGCACTGTTTGTCGGAATCTGTGCCAACGATTCTGTGAATTTGGTAGTTTCAACAGATCCAGCCAATAGCCCTTTCTTCTGGGAGGTATAGCCCACTACGACCACCTCTTCCAAAGCCTGGGTGTCTTCTTTCAGAATAATCGAAAATTTATTTTTTTTACTTACAGATATTCTTTGGGTTATATAACCAATATAAGAGATTTCAATTGTTGCATTGTCGGGCACTTCCAAGGTAAACTTTCCGTCCATATCCGTAGTGTTCCTGTGCTTGTTCCCGGAATGGACACGTTTGCACCGATAATAGGTTCGCCGTTATTATCGGACACGACTCCTGTTATCGTTTTAAGTTTCTGATTCACACCTGGTAATTCAGACTTATCAGCTCTGTATAATACAATATGTTTATCACTGATCGTATACCTGATATTCTCACTTTTGAATATTTCATCCAGAATATCCGTCACCAGCTTATTCTTTACATTAACAGATACTTTACGGTTTACATTTACCTGATTCAGGTTGTAAGTAAAATAGAATGAACTTTTCTGCTCTATCATTGACAAGACATCCTGCACTGTCATGTTCTCCACGTTCAACGATAGTTTTACCGATTGCGAGTAAGTGACACTCGCCGTGATTTGCATTGTACCCAATAATAAAAACAATAAGATACACCTCATAATAAATAGACATTTCCGGAGCCATGACGATTTATGTGTACCCCATGGCATACACTTCTTAATAAAATTCATACATTTGTAAATGATTAGTTAGTAATAAATTTAGGTTGTCTCTAATGCGTTACTCGCTTAATCCGAACCGGGGATGTTTGCAGCATCTTCGGTTCTTCATTTTTATAACATCCATGTCTTCTTCATAAGCATTCTCATTTTATAGGTTTATAAATCTGTATATGATTCCCCTGAATTTTATAATCCAGTTTGCGGGTATCTTTCAATAAGGTAAGTATCTGATTTATTTTAGCTGTTTCCTTGAAACGGCAAGTAAATAATTCCGTATTGAGTTCGTGATCCTTCACTGTGATATGAACATTGAAACGACGTTCCAGATCGACTACAATATCGATCAGTTGTTTATTAATATAAGCCGCTTCGCCCACCGTCCACGATTTGACTAAAGAGGTGTTGACCGTTTTATTGACTATCAGGCCGTCATCTTTAGAATAGGTAACCTGCTCATTCGGTCTTAGAGTTACTTTATGTTCATTGTCATTTGTAGCGACTTCCACTTTTCCTTCTGCCAACGTTATGGAAGACGGTTCTTCATTGTATGCTCTCACATTAAACTTCGTGCCCAATACTTTTACCTGGAGTAAATCAGCATGTACGATAAACGGCGCTTTTTCATTATGTGCGACTTCAAAAAAACCCTCGCCTTCAAGCTTAACATCCCGCATCTTTGATGAAAACTGAGCAGGATAGGTAAATTTACTATGAGAATTCAGCCAGACTTTTGTACCATCGGATAAGGTTAAAGAAGTCCTTTGACCATTAGGGACTTCAATCGTATTCATGGAAGAGGGCTGTTCCTGCAATAAAAAATAAAGATTAGTACTTAATAATCCGATCAGCACAATTGCTGCAGCATATTTCATCCATGAAATATAAACAGGACGTCTCCGGCTTATTTCCACTTTTACTTCCTTTTCCTGCAATCCAGACATAAAACGTGCATAGGCCCTTTCGACCTCTTGTTTGTCGGAAAAACGTAGCTGGTCTTTCAAACTCCAGATACGCTCCATCTCAAACAGCCAATCAGCATTTGCCTGATCAGAAGCAATCCATTGATCGACCACCTTTATTTCTTCCGAAGTACATCGGTGGATTAAAAATCGTATTAGTATTTCTTCATTCATAGATCTTTCTTATCGTTTATATAAAGAAGACAACTGGGGCATCGGAAACTACGTAGTCAAAAATGAAAAAAGTTCATATTAATTTATAATCTGGCAAAAAGCTATATATAGTATCAGTAAATCTTTTAAATCTTCCCGCAGGAAAAGTACCGCATTACGGACATGAACTGCAACTGTACGTGGTGATATTCCAAGTTTATCTGCAATTTCTTTGTGAGGTAAATCTTCATAGTAGCATAAACGGAACACTTCTGCCGCTTTAGGTGGCAATTTTATCACGGAAGCTTCGATCTGTTCACGAATATCCCAATCAATCACTTGTTTCAATACATCATTTGTATCGGTCCGGTCATTCAAAAAAGCAATACGTGCTTCGGCTATTCGTATTTTAGCATTATACTCTTCTATAACCTTTTGGTGTTTCAGATAATTTAAACAACGGTTCTGAAGGGATTTAAAGAGATAGGATTGTACGCTATTTACATCAATTTGTTGTTTTTGTTCCCAATAGAATATAAAGATATCCTGCACCAGATCTTTCGCTGCCTGTTCATCCACAAAACGACAAGCCAACGACAGCAGTTTCGGATAAAAGTGAACAAAGAATCTTTTAAATGCTTCCTGATCCCCTTCCTGTATTCCATGTATATCAATAGGCCCCAAGTTATAATAGTTTTAATTAACAATAATATCTATCAGTGGTAATACCAAGTTCTTGAGGAACTATGTTATCATTTTTCGATAAATCACTTAAAATCAGGCATCTAAAGAAAACAATACAATTATCTTCAAATATTCATTTTTAAATATTATTTCTCTGTTTATAACAGCTCAATGGATTTGTCCTATTAAATTAACTATTTATAGTATAAATAGATTATATTTGCGGTGGGAGAAATATATTAGTTCCTCAAGAACTTCATACCAATACCTAAAACGGGGGAAATAACCGGAATCCTTTAATTTATATAGCCTGGAGAAACAGGCATAAAAAATGAGATACAAAGACTATAACAAAAATAGCTTTGCACCTCATTTTTTATGTGTATGGGATATTATTCTATATCCTTACTTATTCGGTCAGTTCATTGAAATATCGGATGCACTCTTTTATATCCGGCACGGAATTTTCCCAGTTGTATTCGTATTCAATAGAGAAAACACCTTTAAAATGTTGCCGTTTCAGTTCCTGCAACATTCCTTTTACATCGAGGATACCGGTTCCCCAAATGACGTCATGCTGTTCTGCTTCTCCCGCCTGTTTGGAGGCAATGTCCTTAAAATGCAGGGAGATGATACGGCCTTCCAGTTTTTTCAGGCAATCCAACTGGTTCAAACCTTCCCGGCGCCAATGTCCGACATCGGCACAGGAACCGATCATTTTACTACGTCCGTCGATTGCTTTCAGCAGATTATCCGGGGTCCAGTAATCGGAAGGTTTGGGATGATTGTGGACGGATATTTTTATGCCATACTGCTTGACCAGCTTCTCTACCAGGTCCCAGTCATCCAGAGCCGGTTCGCACGTGATGAACTCCATGCCCATCCCTTTGGCAAACCGGAACATCTTTTCCCAGTCTTCCGGCTTTTCCCCCACATATACCCCAGTAGCGATGATCTGTATGCCTTTGGAGGCGGCCAGTTCTTTCAGTTCTTTCTGCGTCCGGGCATCCAGGTTAAAATCGAAAACCTTCTCACCCCATTTTCCTCCCAGCTTATGGCCCGGATATACTTCTATATACTTCACACCCAGCTCCCGGGTCTTATCCAACGCCTCCGTCAACGGAAAGAGATGGAAGGTATAAGATTGGATCGCTATCCTCCAATCCCGTTTTCCGGTCTTTGCCTGTTCCCCGGCAGATAAAAAATACGTAAAGAACAGGCAGCAAACGATTAGCAACAGTATTTTATTCAGTCGTTTCATCTTATTACACTTTATCGGTTATTAAGGCATATCAGGTAAAGAGAATCCGTTCTCATACGTATGTTTGATCCATTCGGCAGCCATTTCAGCCGCATTGAAATCGGCATAACGGCGGTCGAAGCGCGGATCTCCGTCGATCACTTTGAAATCGTCTGTCGTCACGATCTTTATCTTGTCGTTTGGTGAGATATTGGTAAAACGCATATTCTCGCCATCCCATTGCAATTCACGATGCAACCCGTACAAGCCGGAGAGGCGCACGGCCAATACACCCATCACGACCATTTCATTGAACGGACCGGAGAACTGAAAATTAGACGAGGCTTCCGTCCTGTTCGCAGCCGATTCCTTACAAGCGCGAATCCAGTCCTGTTCATGTGCATTCGTATTCCATATATCGCCATTGCCGCCTTTGATGCGGGGTATGGTCGGTTTGGGCTGGTTGAAATTCTCCATGGCAGAGAAGGGTAACAAAGTCGGATTCATGCCGTAACAACCGGTCATGATCTTGCCTTTCGTACCGATAAAGATGATACCGCCGTTCTCATCACCCATCATTTCACCGTCCTTCAATTCTTCCGGACGGGGAGGAACCAGGCGTCCATCATACCAATAG
>OGUD01001042.1_pt1 | contig 16524 bp, 10 predicted proteins | sample 1573671 | NCBI WGS metagenome assembly OGUD01 (sample SAMEA2582065, study PRJEB24529) | metagenome | biome: Human gut stool | place: China | collected 2011 | reverse complement strand
TCAGGGCTTTGTGATTTTTTTAGAATAAGGGAGTTTTGACACACCTCCCTCCTACCTTTTTACCTTTTTACTTTTAATACATTCTGCGCTCCGCCCAGTCGCCACGGTCGAGGTTGCGGTAGCCGATGGCTTCGCTGATGTGCTGCACCTCCACGCGTTCTGAGCCGTCAAGGTCGGCGATGGTGCGCGCCACTTTAAGTATGCGGTTATAGGCACGGGCGGAGAGCGAGAACTTCTCCATGGCGGTGCGCAGGAGATTGATGGAGGCTTCGTCGGGCTCGGCGAACTGGTGAATCATGCGCTCAGTCATCTGCGCATTGCAGTGTATGCCTTTGAAGTCTTTGTAGCGGGCGGTCTGTATGTCGCGTGCCTTGATGACACGCTCACGGATGGCAGCACTCGGCTCACCGGGCTGCGCTTTCGAGATGTCCTTAAACGGCACGGGCGTAATCTCGCACTGTATGTCGATGCGGTCGAGCAGCGGACCGGATATCTTGCTCATGTAGCGTTGTATCTGTCCAGGTGTGCAGCAGCATTTGTGCGTCGGGTCGTTGTAATAGCCGCAGGGACATGGGTTCATCGAGGCGATGAACATGAACGAGCAGGGGAACTCCACGGTGTACTTCGAGCGCGAGATGGTTATCTTATGGTCTTCGAGCGGCTGACGCAGCACTTCGAGGGTCTGCTTGTTGAATTCGGGCAGCTCGTCGGCGAACAAGACGCCGTTATGTGCCAGCGATATCTCGCCAGGCTGCGGATTGATGCCGCCACCTACGAGTGCCACTTCCGATATGGTGTGATGGGGCGAGCGGAACGGACGCTGCGAGATGAGCGATGTGCCGCGTTTCAGCTTTCCGGCTACGCTGTGTATCTGCGTCGTCTCCAGACTCTCCGAGAGCGATAGCGGCGGCAGAATAGAGGGCAAACGCTTCGCCATCATCGACTTGCCCGAACCCGGTGGGCCCACCATTATCAGGTTGTGGCCGCCTGCCGCTGCCACTTCCAATGCACGCTTCACGCTCTCCTGACCGCGCACGTCTGCGAAGTCGAGGTCGAAGCGGCTCTGCTGCTCGTAGAACTCGCGGCGTGTGTCGACGTGTGTCGGCTCGTAGATCTCTCTTCCGGTGAGCAGATTGATGACATCTGTGATGCTCTCCATGCCGTACACCTCCAGATTGTTCACCACCGCTGCCTCACGCTCGTTCTGCTTCGGCAAAATCAGTCCTTTGAACTTCTCGGCTCTTGCCCGTATGGCTATGGGCAGAGCTCCTTTCACGGGCTGCAGCGTGCCGTCTAAGCTCAGCTCGCCCACGAGCATGTAGTCGCCGATAGTGTCGGCTGTCACGGCTCCGCTCGCGGTGAGTATAGCCATAGCCAGCGGCAGGTCGAACGAGCTACCCTCCTTGCGCAGGTCGGCTGGAGCGAGGTTGATGGTGATGTCTGCGTGCGGAAACTTATATCCGTTCACCTGCAACGCCGACGCTATGCGGTCGCGTCCTTCGCGCACGGCGGTGTCGCCGAGTCCGGTCATGCGATACATCACGCCGGGCACGATATTCACTTCCACGGTTACGGTGGTTACGTCGAGTCCGTTTACGGCTGCGGAATAAGTCTTTACGAGCATAGTTCTATTCGGGTTTTAATGGGTTAGTAGTGTGCGTTCTTCCGTAAGTCGGAAGTGGCTGTTGACTACAAATTTAGTTGTTTCCTTTGTTTTATCCAAGTGTATGGCGTTTTTTCTGCCAAAAATACACTAACTTTGTATAAATTATTCGAAATACTTACAGAATATGGAGACTACTTTAAAGTCAAGTTCACAAGACATGTCGGTAAGCGTCTTGATGATTAACGACAAGGGTTTAATGATTTCCGTGTTAGGGCAGGACTACTTCCTTTCCTACAACCGCATTCCGTGGATGCGCAATGCAAGTATTTCGGATGCGCTCAACGTACAGATGTGCGGACGCAACGCCATTGAATGGCCTAATTTGGATGTGGATTTGGAAATTGAAAGTCTGAAGCATCCAGAACGTTACCCTTTGATAATGAAAAGAAACGAGTTGGACAACTGCCGGTAACATGCCGACTGCTTGTCCTCTACTCCCACAAAAAACAAGCAAAACAACATGGAAGAAGATTTCGACATACGTCAGGAGCAGGGGCGCAAGGGCGAGAAGGACTTTGAGAACGCTCTGCGACCGCTGCGGTTCGGCGATTTCAGCGGACAGCAGAAGGTGGTGGAGAACCTCGAAGTGTTCGTCGAGGCGGCGAAGTACCGCGGCGAACCGCTCGACCATACGCTGCTGCACGGTCCCCCTGGACTGGGCAAGACGACACTTAGCAACATCATAGCCAACGAACTGGGCGTGGGCTTCAAGATTACGAGCGGACCGGTGCTCGACAAACCGGGCGACCTCGCCGGCATCCTCACATCGCTGGAGCCGCGCGACGTGCTCTTCATCGACGAGATCCACCGCCTGTCGCCCGTCGTGGAGGAGTATCTCTACTCGGCGATGGAGGACTACCGCATCGACATCATGATCGACAAGGGCCCGTCGGCGCGGTCTATACAGATCGACCTCAACCCGTTCACACTCGTGGGTGCCACAACGCGCAGCGGACTGCTCACGGCTCCGCTCCGCGCACGCTTCGGCATCAACCTCCACCTGGAATACTACGGACCGGAGATGCTGCAGAAGATTATCAAGCGCTCGGCAATGATTCTGAAGGTGCCCATCGACGACGATGCGGCTATAGAGATTGCGCGCCGCTCGCGTGGCACGCCGCGTATTGCGAACGCTCTGCTGCGCCGTGTGCGCGACTTTGCGCAGGTGAAGGGCAACGGACGCATCGACCGCGACATTGCGCGCATCTCACTCTCAGCACTGAACATCGACCAGTATGGTCTGGACGAGATTGACAACAAGATACTGCTCACCATCATCGACAAGTTCCGCGGCGGACCGGTCGGCGTGTCCACCATCGCCACAGCCATCGGCGAGGACACGGGCACCGTCGAGGAGGTGTACGAGCCGTATCTCATCATGGAGGGCTTCATAAAGCGCACGCAGCGCGGACGCATGGTCACTCCCCTCGCCTACCAGCACCTCGGACGACCGATGACGGGCAGCAACGCTGTGGAACCGGGACTGTTCGACTAAAGCATACAGAGAACCGTAAAACATTTGGCTATGGACTATCAACCATTATTGGAACACATCCGACAAGAGATAGAGGTCTACGCTCACGACGGCAAGCAAGCAGACTACATACCGGCTTTAGCTAACGTAAACCCCGACCAGTTCGGGCTCTGCCTCAACATTCTCGACGGCAGAACCTACCGCCTCGGAGCATCCGACGTGAAGTTCTCAATACAGAGTATCTCAAAGGTGTTCTCGCTTGCCGTAGCACTGAGTCTGTTAGGCAAGGATCTGTGGCAGAGAATAGGCAAGGAGCCTTCGGGCACAGCATTCAACTCGCTTGTGCAACTGGAGTACGAGCACGGCAAGCCGCGCAACCCGTTCATCAACGCCGGTGCCTTGGTCACTGCCGACGTTATCCTCTCGCTCATTGACAACCCGAAGGAGTTCTTCATCAATTTCGTGCGCACGCTGGCTGACAACCCTGACATCAACTACTCGGAGGATGTGACGCGCTCGGAGCTGAGCTGCTGCTATCTGAACGCTTCCATTGCCTATCTGCTGAAGCATCACGGCAATCTGCATAACGATGTGCACGACGTGCTCGACTTCTACTGCACGATGTGCTCTGTAGAGATGAGCTGCGAGGATCTCTCGCGTGCCTTCATGGCATTCGCCAAGAGCAGTCAGCCGTTCTCTCACGCTGGTGTCAACCTGAGCATATCGCGAGTGAAACGCATCAACGCCATCATGCAGACCTGCGGCTTATACGACGAGTCGGGCGAGTTCGCCTTTCTTGTCGGTCTGCCTGCCAAGAGCGGCGTGGGCGGAGGCATCGTAGCTTTATACCCGTCGCGCTACTCTATTGCGGTATGGAGCCCGCGACTCAACTCGAAGGGCAACTCCATCATGGGAATGAAAGCTCTTGAGCTATTTACGTCCGAAACGGAGGAGTCGATATTCTAAAAACATCATATGTTGTGAGGTGATTGCTTCAGCCATTCGTACAACTGACCGGCATAGTACAGCGGTATATTATACAAAGTGAAGGGGCGACCATCGGAGCGAGTGATAACATCCGATGTCATAGGTCCGTTCCAAAGGCGCAAAGCTATTTCTTCTTTCGATTCTTCCATGAAGATGTGAAGTGAGTGCAGCTTAGAATTGCTGCCCGTCTTAACCTCAATAGGAAGCAGATGCGACTTATAGCGAATCAAGAAGTCGACTTCTGCCTGCGAGTTGCGTGCATCACGCACCCAGAACATTCGCTTCTCACCAAACAGAGTTGTTGCACCAAGCAACTCCTGAGAAACAATATGCTCAGCAATATCACCGTTCCATAGTTCGTTAGTATCTGTAGTGAAAAGCAATTCCTCTTGTAGTCCTGCCACATAATTTACAAGCCCCGTGTCGAGCCATAGGAGTTTTGGACTCTTCTTTAGGTCGGGCAGTATCGGAAATGATGCTGAGGTCTGTGGATAGACCAGTTCAAGCAAGAGGGTCTTCTCAAGAGTGCGAAAGGCGTTACTGATATCGGCAGACTTAAACGAGGAATTGGTAAACTTAGCAAACTGTATTCTGTGTGCAGCAAACGACCAACCATAGTTTAGGATATAGCGTATAGAATCCTGCTCCTTCACTTTGCTGGCATACTTCTCCACATCATCACGATAACCCGACAGAAGAGAGTTGAAAAGAGGGTTGAGCCTCACCATATCACGATGCTTAGCATAGTTTGCCACCACCTCTGGCAGTCCGCCAATTATCATATACTTTCTGAAGAGGTCGAGCGTGTAGCTATGTAGCGATTGCGGCACTGCTATTTTCTCCACTTGCTCAGCAAGCAGTTCCTCGCCTATAGCTGCCAGAAACTCCACAAAAGTGCATGGACGCAGAGCCATATACTCGACACGCCCTACGGGAAAAGAGATATAACGCCCCATAAGACTTTCGAGCAATGATCCTGCTGCTATCACGTATAGGTCGTTACGCTTCTCATAGAAGTAGCGCAACGACTGCACCGCATTGGGTTCGTTCTGTATCTCGTCGATGAATATCAGGGTGCGTTGACTGTCCTGACGTACATTTGCCTTGAAGAAGATACTTGCAAGCAAATCGTCGAACGAGGTGTCTGAAGCAAATATATTGGCAATAGTCTTGTCCTCGAGATTCAGATAGATATAGTTGTCGAATTCTTCGGCAAACATATCCACAAGTGTTGTCTTGCCTACCTGACGGGCTCCACGCAAAACCAGTGGTTTGCGGTCTTCTTTCTGTGCCCATTCGCGAAGATAATTGAGTGCTGTTCGTCTAAACATATCTAAATACTTATATATCTTATACAAAGAAAGTGCAAAGATACACGAAAAAGTTCAAATCCAAACCAAGAATCGAGCATTTTTGTATCAAATCCAAACCAACCAACATCAAAATACGTATCAAATCCAAACCAACAACTCAAAACTCAAAACTCACAACTCATTCCGGTGCAGCTCTGCCAATAGCTTCACGCTCTGGCAGTGCAGGTCGATGTGTCGCTGTAGCTTCTCGTATATACTGTTTATCTCCACGTAGTAGACAAGGGCGGTTATCTCGCCCTGCTGCAATGCCTTCTTGAAGAGCGCGAGCGACTCCTGCAGGAGCTTCACGTCGCTGTGGTCTATCACCTCCTGCAAGCCCTGCAGCTGCTCGTAACTGGTGCGCAGCTCGGCTTCGGCATCGTGCTGCGCCTGCTGCACCTGCAGCTCGGCACTCTCACGGCGCTCGCGTGCCGCCTTAACGTTGCTGCTGTTGCTGTAGAGCGGAAAGCTCACGCCTACCATAAAGCCGTTGATGGCTTCGCGCTGCTCGGTGTTGCGGCGGTAGCCGAAGGAGATGCTGGGCAGCCACTCGCTCTTCTGCTGCTTCAGGTTCAGGTCGGCAGCGCGGAGGGCGGTCTGCGCCACTGCCACGTCGGCATCCGAGGCGAGGGCGAGGGCGCGATACTGCTCGAAGTCGGCTATCGGCTCGTAGTGGGGCAGCTCGGTGGTGGCTACGTCGATGGGCTTGCCGCCGTTGAGCTGCTTGAGCTGCTGCAGGAGGGCGATGCGTTCGCCCTCTGCCTCGCTGACGAGGGTGCGCACCTCCATGCAGTCGAGCTTCACCTTGTTCAGCTCAAGGGCGTTGGCATCGCCTGCCTCCATGCGCTTCTCGTACATCTGCAGAAGTGTCTCGCTGTTGGCAAGGCGCTCGCGGAGCATGGCGAGGGTCTGGTTCACGCGGATGAGGTCGAGGCAGACCATCTGCGCCTGCAGGAGTATGTCGCGGCGCTGCTTGGCTATCTGCTTCTCGCCTACCTTCTGCTGCATCTGCGCCTGCTTGCGGCGTGCGGCGTACTTCGTGGGGAAGTCGACCTCCTGGCTCACCACGAGCTCGCTCTCTGCCACGCCGGAGTAGCCCTTGGTGAAGAACGGACTGTACTCTACCGACGGACCGCCGAGGGTGTTTGTGGCTTTCACGTCGAGCACGTCGGCGCGCGTGTCGTGCGCTGCCGACTGCAGGGTGAGGTTGTTCGCAGCTATCTGCTTGAGCACGTCGTCGATGGTATTGGCGAATGTGGCGCTACACGCGCTGAGTGCCACGGCTGTGGCGATTAGATATCTTCTCATATATTATCGGTACTATGAATGCGTTGAGTAATGTGGAGCTGATGAGTCCGCCGAGTATCACCTTCGCCATCGGCGACTGTATCTCGTTGCCGGGCAGGTCGCCGCCGAGGGCGAGGGGCACAAGGGCGAGGGCTGAGGTAAGGGCGGTCATGAGTATGGGGTTCAGACGCGAGAGCGAGCCTTCGACGATGGCTTCGCGCACGCTCCTGCCTTCCTCTGTGCGCAGGCGCTTGTACTCGGTGATGAGCAGCATACCGTTGCGCGTGGCGATACCGAAGAGCGAGATGAAGCCGATGACGGCTGGTATGCTTACCTCGCCGGTGGTGAGCACGATGGCGAAGATGCCGCCGATGAGTGCCAACGGGAGGTTGAGCAGTATGACACCGGCTTCAAGGGCGTTGCGGAACTGCATGAAGAGCAGGAAGAAGATGACGATGATGGCAACCATGCAGGTGAGGTAGAGCACGCGGCTGGCGCTCTCCTGACTCTCAAACTGTCCGCCGTACTCTACGTGGTAGCCTTCGGGCAGCTGCACTTTCTCGCCTACTGCCTGCTTGATGTCGGCCACTACGTCGCTCAAGGCTCTGCCACTGGTATTGGCTGAGATGACTATCTTGCGCTGCACGTTCTCGCGGTTGATGGTGTTGGGTCCGGCACTGGATATGATGTCTGCCACGTCGCTCAGCGGCACCTTGCGTCCGTCCTGCGTGTCGATGATGAGGTTGCTCACCTCGTCGTAGTCGGCTGCCTTCACCACGAGGTTGAAGGCTCTGTCGGCTTCGTACACCTGCGAGACGGTCTCGCCGGCGAGGTTCACGGCAAGGAACTCGTTGAACTCGGGCAGGGTGATGCCGTTGCGCACGAGCAGCTCGCGGCGCGGCACAATCTTCAGTTCGGGGCGCTCTATCTGCTGCTCCACGTTGAGGTCGGCGATGCCCTTGATGTCCTGGCAGGCGTCCTTTATCTGGTTGCCGATGGTGAACATGCGGTTGAGGTCGGTGCCGAAGAGCTTGATGGCGATGCTGGCCTGCGTGCCCGAGAGCATGGCGTCGATGCGGTGGGAGATGGGCTGACCGATCTCGATGTTGGCACCGGCGAGCACCGAGAGACGCTTGCGCACGTCGTTGAGCACTTCCTCATGACTGCGGTCTTTCAGCTCGAACGGGGCTTCTATCTCGCTCACGTTCACACCGAGGGCGTGCTCGTCGAGCTCGGCGCGGCCGGTCTTGCGTGCCACGGTCTTTATCTCGGGCACCTGCAGCAGCAGTCGCTCGGCACGTGCACCGATAGAGTCGCTTTCTTCGAGCGAGATACCGGGCAGCGAGGAGATGTTGATGGTGAACGAGCCTTCGTTGAACTTGGGCAGGAAGCTGCTGCCTAAGCAGAAGAACACGCCCACGGCGACTACGAACAACGCTGCGGTGCCTACTATCACCTTGCGTGTGTTGGCGAGCACCCAGAGCAGGGCACGCTCGTAATAGGTCTTAAGCCACACTGCCACGAAGGCTTCCTTCGGCAGCTCGCCCTTGCTCTTGCCAAGCAGGTAGCTGCAGAGCACGGGGGTGAGCGTGAGGGCTACGAGGGTGGAGGCGAAGAGGGCTGTCACGAAGGCTATGCCAAGGGGTATGAGCATCCTGCCTTCCATGCCGCTGAGGAAGAACAGCGGAGCGAAGCTCACCACGATAATCAGCGTGGAGTTGAGGATTGGCATACGCACCTCACGCGAAGCGTTGTACACGAGTTCGATGATGGGCACTCGCTCTGCCTCGGGCAGCGCACGGTTCTGGCGTATGTGCTTGTACACGTTCTCCACGTCGACGATGGCATCGTCTACGAGCGAGCCGATGGCAATGGCAAGTCCGCCGAGGGTCATGGTGTTGATGCTGATGCCGAGGGCGTTGAGCACTATCATCGCCACGAGGAACGAGATGGGTATCGTGACGAGCGAGATGAGCGTGGTGCGCACGTTGGCGAGGAATATCATAAGGATGATAACCACGAAGATGGCGCCCTCGATGAGCGACTTCTGCACGTTGTCGATGCTGCTCTCGATGAAGTCTGCCTGGCGGAAGATGTCGGTAGAGATATGCACGTCGGAGGGCAGGGTCTGCTCGAGGTCGTCGAGTGCCTGGTCGAGGTGCTTCGTGAGGTCGATGGTGCTGGTGTTGGGCTGCTTCGTAACGGTGAGGAGCACGGCTGACTGGGCACGCTCGCTGGCTACACCGAGCTTCGGCGACTGGTTGCCTATCTTTATCGTGGCTACGTCGGCGAGGGTGACGACGCTCTCGCCGTCCTTCTTCACGATGTTCGTACCGAGCTTCTCCACATCGTTGGTCGAGGTGATGCCGCGGATGATGTACTCGTTGCCGTATTTATAGCGCACGCCACCGTTGGTGTTGGTGTTCATGCCGCGTGTGCACGCCATGATGTCGGCGAGCGACACGCCGAAGTGCTTCATCCTGCCCGGACTCAGGAGTATCTGGTATTCCTTGATGTCGCCGCCGTGCACGCTCACCTGCGCCACACCGCCGGTGGAGAGCAGGCGCGGACGTATCACCCAGTCGGCGTACGTGCGCAGGTCTTGCTGCGAGGTGTGCTTACTGGTGAGGCTCACGATGAGCACCTCGCCGAGTATCGACGACTGCGGACCGAGCACCGGAGCACTCACGCCTTCGGGCATCTGCTCGCCTACTGCGGCGAGTTTCTCGCTCACTATCTGGCGGGCGAGGTAGATGTCGGTACCCCAGTCGAACTCCACCCACACTACTGAGAAGCCGTTGGTCGACTGCGAGCGCACGCGACGCACACCGGTGCTGCCGTTGACGGCGGTCTCTATCGGGAACGTCACGAGTTGCTCCACTTCCTCGGTCGCCATGCCGCCAGCTTCGGTCATGATGACCACGGTCGGTGCGTTGAGGTCGGGGAACACGTCCACATCGGTCTTACTGGTGGAGTACAGTCCGCCTATGACGAGCAGCACCGACGCCACCAACACGAGTATTCTGTTCTCAAGCGAGAAGCGTATTACTTTATTCAACATAGCTTTTTTCTTTATTAGTTAACAAGTTAACGAGGAGATTTCCTCAAGAGGTGCACTTATAGGTGGGTATGGCATCCTGCCATACCCACGCAGCCACCAAACTATCTTCCCACAGAATTCACAGAATCCACAGAAACCTCTTGCTGAGATATTCTCCCACAGATATCACAGATGCGCACAGATATTTTAGGACACCCTCCCAGTCTGTGCACTTGTAGGAGGGTATGGCATCCTGCCATACCCACGCAACCTCTCAGGGGGTGCACTTGTCTCAAGTGCACCAACCAACCAAGAACTGCACCAACCAAGCTGCTACTGCATCCTCCCACAGCAAGAGACTTCTGTGCATTCTGTGGGATAACGCGCACCCTGACCATCTGTGTTGATCTGTGCCATCCGTGGGACAATACTACGCAACCTAAACATCTGTGTGCATCTGTGCCATCTGTGGGAGGATTATTAAGTGGGTGGCGTGGGTATGGCAGGGATGCCATACCCTCCTAAGTGTGTTCTGTGGGCAGTACATCTCTGCTTGGTTGATGCAGCAGAGACTGCTGCACCCCCTGAGAGAACATCTGTGAGTATCTGTGAAATCTGTGGGAGAACACCACGCACCCTAACCTTTTATGTATTCCGTGGGAAAACACGCACTGTTTGCTTGTATACTCGTCCCTCGTCCACTTAAAAATTAATGATTATGGTTATGTGCCGGGATGGCGTTTGCAGCCGAAGCCAATCGTACCTGCACGGCACCCTTCGTCACGACGCGGTCGCCCTGCTTCACACCCGTGAGTATCTCCACAAGCTCGCCGTCGCTCTCGCCCAGCGTCACCTCCTGCTTGCGGTAGCCCTCCGCGTCTATCTGCACGTAGACGAAGTGGATGCCCTGCTCCTCGGTGAGGGCGGTGAGGGGCAGTGTGATGACGTTCGGGCGGTCTTGGGTTATGAGGTATATCTCGGCGTAAGAACCCTGCACTACGTCACCCGTGTTGTTGAACTCGAAGATGACGGGCAGATACGAGTTGTTCACCTCCGCCGAGCGACCGTACGACTTTATGCGTCCGCCCATCTCCGTGATGTCGTAGAGACGCTTGCTGTAGCTCGTGCGGAACTTCGCGCAGCGTATCTTGTTCAGCTCATTGAAGTGGCGCTCGGGTATCTCGGCACGCAGATAGAGGTGTTTGTTCTGCGTGATGATAGCGAGCGGCTGACCGGCTTCTACGTAGTCGCCACCGTTCACGAGACACTGCTTCACGTAGCCACTGCGCGGAGCCGTCACCACTACTCCACCCGCGCTGCGCGTGCGCTGCATACTGTTATATGTGAGCTTCGCCGCCTCGTACTCGGCTTTCGCCACAGCGAGATCCTTCTCACTGATTATGCGGTCCTTAATGAGTATCTTCGCACGTGTATAGTCGCGTTCGGCACGCTCGTAGTCGATGCGTGCACGCTGCACGGGGTCGCCCTCGGCGGTCTGCATACCGGCGGAGGTGATGGAGAACAGCGTGGTGCCGCTTGCTACCTTCAGTCCCTCGCTAACGTGGTTCTTGTACTGCACACGTCCGCTGATGGTAGCCACGACGGTGGTCTCGTCGCACGATGCCGACATCACCTTTCCGCTCGTGTGTATCACGCCGTGGAACGTGCTGGGCTTCACCTCCTCCACCTTCACTCCGGCTGCACGCGCCTTATCAGCCGACAGTATTATCTCGTCGGCATGTGCGCCCTTCGCCTCTTTCCCTGCAAGCTCAGCCTCATGGTCGTGCCCCTCCGCCTCGCTGTGGTCGTGGTCATGGTCGTGGGCTGCATGTTCATGGTCGGCATGGTCGTGACCATCGTGCGCATTGCCTCCACACGCGCTCATTCCCGCCACAAAGACTGCTGATAATAAGTAATAGGATATTCTTCTAATCATATTTCATTTGTTGTTAATTACTAAGAGAAAAATAATCATTGACAAAGTTCGGAAAAATATTCTGCAACCTTGTTGCAAACTTCAAGGGGGTGCAGCTCCAGGGGGGGGCAGCTGTCTCCGCTGCACCAACAAAGCTAACAGAGCTATCTCAAGGGGGTGCACTTGTCTCCGCTCGGCTTTGCCGCTTGCCAGAGCAAGAACTGCACCAACAAAGCAAACAGTGCAAACTATAGGAGGGTATGGCATCCCTGCCATACCCACGCAGCCACCAAACTATCTTCCCACAGAAGCCACGGAACACACAGAAGTTTCTGACGCAAGATATTCTCCCACAGATGGCACGGATGGGCACAGATTAGGAGGGTATGGCATCCTGCCATACCCACGCAGCCACCAAACTATCTCCACACAGAAGTCTAAGCAGCCTAACCATCTGTGAGCATCTGTGAAATCTGTGGGAGGCTCTTCTACGCCAGAAATTTCTGTGAATTCTGTGAATTCCGTGGGAGGATTGGCAGAGGGTGGCGTGGGTATGGCAGGGATGCCATACCCTCCTAAGTGTGTTCTGTGGGTTCCGTGCATTCCGTGGGGAGAACACGCATCCCCTGGGGGGAAAACACAAAGAGGGCATGGCGGAATGCCATGCCCTCTTACGTTAGTTATGTGGATGCGTGGGTATGGCAAGGATGCCATACCCTCCTATGATTACTTAACGAGTACCTTCTTAACCTTGCCGTCAGCGGTGCGAACGATGTTCAGACCCTTCTGGAGCTTGTTAAGCTTAATGCCGTTAACTGTGAAGAGCTGTGTCTCACCGTTAGCAACCTCAGCATTGATTGAGCTGATGCCGTCAACAACCGGCTCTACAACCTTAAGAGTTGCATCCCAAACGCCACCACCGTCTTCGAGGATAGTGCTTGAACCACCAGGGAGGATGCAGTTCCAATCGAACTTGAAGCGGATACGATATTCGCCAGCCTTAGCAGGAGCCTTGAACGAAGGTGCAGCATAAGTATTGCGAGCATCTCCTGTAAGTTCATCACCTACTGAGTTGTAACCAGATGCATCGTTCTTTGGATTAGAGTCGAGAGAGTAGAAGCTGAATGCTACCAAGTCGGTGCCAGTCTGATCCCACTGTCCTTCCTTGTAAGAGAACTGACCATCGTTATCGAAGTCGATGTAAACGAAGCTATGCATCCATTCGCCTGTGTAATCGAACGAAGCTGTCAGTTCGCTGCCAGCCTCAACTGTGAACACCTTAGATGTGTGATCCTCGTAAGCAGCTTTTGAAGCGTATACAGATTCTGTCTGCTTGTCCTTGCCAGTCTGCTGGAGAGAGAAGCTGTTGAGGGCACGGCTATTATGTGTGCTCTTAGCTGTCTTGTCGAAGTTGATAGGATATTCCTCAACATCTGGAGTCTTCTCGTAGTTGAACTCACCACCGAGAGTCTTCTCACCTGCTGTGATAGCGAATGTGAGTGCGAATGCATCGTTTTCAGTTTCTGCTTCATCATTCATGATTACATTGAACACAGCTGTTGCAGATGTAGCACCGAGGAATGTAGCAGTAGCCTCGTCAGCAATAGCGTTGAGAACCATTGCTGGCTCAGCAGGAGTTGTTTCACCCTCTTCTGCGAGCGGATCCTGACCACCTGGTTCTGGTGCAGAAAGCATACCAGTGAATACGAGGTCCTGGGTATTCTCGTTGAGAGTTACGTCCTTAAGAGTGAGCTTGAACTCACCTGTAGCAGTAGCCAAGAACTCTACCTTAGCCTGGTCAGCCTGGAAGAGGTCTGTCTCAGGAGCAGCAGCGTCGTAGATGTGGAGGTTGTTTGTGTAAACCTCAGGTGTTTCTTCCTCAGTGTAGTTGAACTCGCCCTGATATTCTAAGCTTGTATTATTGAGAACAAAGCCCATCTTGATCTCTTCAGCAGAAACCTCTGTGATCTCGAATGTTGCGCTCATCTCCTCACCGAAGAATTCTGTTGTAGCAGCATCCGACTTAGCAATGATTGTGAGCGGCTCTGTTGCCTCAGTAGGAGCCTCTTCAATGAGTGCCTTACCTACGAATACGAGGTCCTGAGTCTTGTTGAGCATATTCACGTTCTTAAGAGTAACCTTATAAGACTCGTCAGAGTACTTGATGATGTTCACATTAGCTTCAGCCTCTTCAACAACTGTCGTTTCGCCATCAAGGATGCGGAGGTTGTTTGTGTATGCCTTGTTAGAAACCTCAGTTACCTCCGGCTCTGTTGTCTCTTTCCAGTCGAGAGAAACTACCTTGATGTAGTTGTAGTAAGCATTGCTGAACTTAGGAGACTCACCGCTACCGATGATGATAGGATCGCCTGTGAGGAGCTCTTCAAGAACAGTAGGAGTCATCTTAACCTCACCATTAACCTTCAGACCCTCAGCCTTAGAGATTTCGAACTTTGCGAGGCAGTCAGCAACGTCCATGCGACCAGTGTTGTTGTTACCAGCACCGTCCTTTGCGAAGAAGCCAGATATCTGCTTATCAGTCTGATTGCAGTACCAGTGCATTGTGCGGTATGTTCTTGTCTGGAATGCTGTGAAGCTGTCGCCAGTAGTCATAGCAAGGATATCCTTGTCGTCGCCACCGTTAGAGAAGTCGATAGAAGCAACAATCTTCTGCTTGTCCCAATCAACATTGATTGTGTGAGAGAAGCCTGTGCCGTCAGCCTGATACTTCTCAACAACGGTTACATCCTTAGGCTCCTCTGGAGTTGTTGGAGGCTCAACACCATAGTACAATGTATATGTATAGTTAGTTGCATCATTAGGATACACTACTGTGAATGTACCTGCGAGAGTCTCGTCTTTTACAGTAGCATCCATAGAAGCTGTGAAACCAGCATTATCCCAACCACTGCCACCTTCCTGAGTTGTTGTAGCAGAAGTAGCAGTAAGCTTGAGTGTGCCACCGTCCTCTACACCAGTAGCCTCGAATGTGAGCTTACCGATTGTACCTTCCATTTGGTCCATATCAGTGAATGAAGGGATAGTAACTGCGTACTTGTTCTCGCCCTTAGCGAGTACAGATACCTCAGCGTTTTCGTATGCCTTGGTGTCTGTGCCACGAACTACCTTCAGAGTGTTCTTGTATGTTACAGGAGCAACGTAGTCAGGATCCTCACCAACAGTAACAACGAAGCTTGAGCCGTTATCCATTGTCATGTAGAGTTTTTCCTCTGTGCCCTCTGTGTAAACAACAGCCTTAACAGTGAATGTTACATCAACATCTGTGCGTTTTGCTGTACCAGTGTAAGTAGTGCGACCCTTATCGTCTGTACCCTTTGTGAGGTTTTCAGCTTTAACATTTAAATCGTCAGAAACGAATGTCATCGGGAATGTACCATCAGACATCTCAGTGAATGTTACAGTTGCAGTTCCGCTACCACCCATTGAAGTGGTGTATGCAACGTTCTCGAACTTCTTAGTGTCCTTAACTGTTACTGGAGGAACCTCTGTCCAATCCTTATCAACTACCTTAACGTATTTGTATGTAGCACGTGACTTGTCGTTAACGCCTTCACCAGTACCCATATTAACTGTTGAGAGAGCGAAGAGAGCACTCATTTGGCTTGCAGGAATCTTCACCACGCCATTAACAACAAAGCCCTGAGCCTTTGACACCTCAACCTTAATTGGATTGGTCTCATCGAACGGATTAGTGTTGTTGTTGCTGCCACCAGGTATCTGGAAGTATCCCTGAAGGGTTTTGTCAGTCTTGCGATATAAGTGGAGAGTATTATTCCAAGCTGTTGCAACTTCACCAAGACCAATAATATCTTCGCAATTACCAGTACATGTAGATGGGTCGATAGACATAACAATCTTCTGTGTATCCCAATTTACTGGGATTTTCCAGTCGAAGTTAGTGCCATCGCCTACGAAGTTAACCTTCTCGAAAGGTGCTGCTACTTCGCCACCGCCAGTAGAACCACCGTCGAAGCCTTCGTCAACGCCGAAGGTGTACTTCAACTTCTGGTAGGTGAAGAAGTTAGGATTATAAAGTCCCTCAAATGTAGCATAAGCCTTATCACCCTTGAACTTAACGAAGAGTTTTGCATCCTTCAATTGTGCATTATCGCTTGAGCGAAAAGCGTAAGGAGTTACATCAATAGTCGTAACACCATTTGCGTCGGTTGTTGCTTCAACACCTTCACAAATAATTTCATCCCAATTGCCCATTTCAAGTGAAGACAAATCACAACCTGTGGCAGTAACGGTATATTTGCCACCGGCATAATCCTCGATTTTGAGAACACCTTGTGCATTGCTTGGACCTGTTAAATCACCAGTTCGCGTGGTCACAGTGTATCCAACTGACCTTTATAGTCAGTAGCAAATGCCATAACGGTAATCATCAACATCGAAAGAAGAGATAAGATTTTTTTCATACTAAATCCTTTCTTTTGTTTGTTAATAAATTGTTATTGAATTAAGTTAATTAAAAAAATTCTGTTTGAATAAATCGGTTTTAAAATCGGTTTCTTTCGGTTTTCAGTTGCCGGGGGATCGTTGCTGCTTGTGTTGGCGTGTATGAGTGACGCGCCGCACTCCGGCACTACGCACTCCCTCTTCGGTGCAAATTTAATAAAAATATGTATAGCAGCAAAAATTTTCACAATTTTTTTAAGTTTTTACACTATTAACTCACACAAAACGCATATTCCCTCCTACGAAAACTCCCACGGATTGCGGATTAGGAGGGAGGTGTGTCAAAACTCCCTTATTCTAAAAAAATCACAAAGCCCTGAC
>OGUD01001035.1_pt1 | contig 16667 bp, 8 predicted proteins | sample 1573671 | NCBI WGS metagenome assembly OGUD01 (sample SAMEA2582065, study PRJEB24529) | metagenome | biome: Human gut stool | place: China | collected 2011 | reverse complement strand
CTTTTAGCGGACCTCCTTTTTCAGCTTATGCAGTATTATGAGTTAAACACCTAACTGCTTAATAGACTGCATTCTTGCTGTATTATCATCAACCTTGCTTTTTCTTGCTGCGTTTACTTTAAATGCCTCATCTTCATTAAAAGCCCGGGGCAAAGTAATTTTTTTCCAGTTTTCATCGGAAAAATCCGTTCTTTCCGCCCCCGGCGTATCTCCGATATAAAGCAACCATCCAGGGTTGAAATTATATTTCTCACGGTTATTGCTCTGTCCGGATACGGGAAAAAGCAAAAGCATACATAATAAAATAAGTAAATTCTGTCTGTTCATGGTATTATTCATTTGATTTATCAACAGCAAATGTAGAAAATCCACCTTGATACAAACCGCTCCCACGTTTCAAGATGTGAAACAAATGTTGCAAGATACGATGACAGAGCCTCTTACAAGCTTATTTATATTGTGTAGGCAACACCCCAAACAGTTTCTTGAATGATTTTGTGAAATAACTAGGCGTATTAAAACCAACCTGATCAGCTATCTCAGCAATGGAAAGCCCTCCTTCTTTCAATAATTCGGCAGCTTTACGAAGACGTACATTCTTCACGAAATCAGAAGGCGAACTTCCGGTGATAGATGTAATCTTCCGGTAAAGAGTAGCACGACTCATGCACATATCCCTACTTAAATCTTCTATGGAATATTCAGGATTACTAAGGTTCTTCTCAACCATATCCAATGCCTTCCTTATTAATTGCTCATCAGATGCTGAAATAGAATTCGCTTCTACTTTTCCTTCTTCCGGCAATGGATCTATCTCATGCCTTTGCTCCGGATTTTGTTCCAGTGGCAGAACAGTCTGTGCAATAATGGGCTTCCGTAATTTCATATACATCCGGCCCAATCCCCACACCACCGATAAAACAACAAGTATATAAAACAAATACGCCCAACCTGTTTCATACCAAGCAGGCAGACACTGGATCATAACCGTCAATGTACTCTTACTCCACAGACCATTCTCATCTGTAGCACGGACTTCCAGTTCAAATTCCCCCTTTGACAAATCAGACAAGCCGATACTATTTTCCCCTGCCGGTAAAGCCACCCAATTATCGTTTCTTTGTTTATAACGATAAGCATATCTTACCTTATTCGTATTCAAATGGTCAAAAGTAGAAAAAAACAATTTCACATTTCTCTCATGAGGAGACAGGCTTATTTTCTTTTGATTATCCACCCCGATTTCAGAGGTGTTATTCATTTCGACGGATGTCAAACGCACCGTTGGCTCAGGTATCCTTCTCTTTTTTTCATTATAGTGAGGAAAAGTCACAATTCCACCTCGTCCACCCACACTCATTTCTCCCCGAGGACCTTTATACAATGACTGGAAATCTTCCAGATTTATCCAAGAATCAGTACAAGACATCATAGTAAAGATATGTGTTCCGGGATGATAGACCATCACCCGCTGTGATGTAAGAATCCAAAGATTCCCATCGTCATCCGATTTTATATCCAACACAGCATCCCCTGTCAATCCACAATCTTTTGTCCGGGAAATAAAATCATTCGTATCCGGAGAATAACTATACACATTGCCCTGTTTAGTACCCACCCAAAGATTGTTGTCCGGTGCGACAGTCAATACCGAATAATTTTCTCCAGTATCCTTTATTTGCAACCGGCTTTCTCCGGAAATTCTCCACAACCCTCTACTTTCAGTTGCAAAATAAACAACTCCTTCATTAGACGAAACGATAGCATTTATAAAACTAACATCATCACAAACTGTAGTCAATCGGTCTTCCTCCAAGCTATACCGAAATAAATGGTAAGTAGTCCCTATCCAAAGATTTCCATGGTGGTCATCATGCAAAGCACGGATACGCTCACCTTGTTTAATGGGTATGGCACATACGATGGATTCAAAAAGCCGGTTCTCCTTATACCGAATTAAAATTACCGAATGATCCCTTACCATATAGAGTCCCTCTCTATCCGATGGCCTCTCAAAGAAAAAAGAAAGCTCCCTGTCATTCTTAACAACAGACATACGATCTCTTTGGGGATCATAAGCATACAGCCCCAATTTTTTTTGCCTGATCCAATAATAATTTTTCTCTTGAGAAAACTGCATAGGAGACGCGATTACCCCCAAATTTTGCTTTACCCCTTCCATAGACAAAGGAAGCACTTCATTAGGAAGAAAAGAAATAATGAAAGAAGAAGGATAATAACCTGTCACCCATAAGTTTCCGGATTGATCGGAAAGAATCTTTGTGAGGATTTTCCTGTCAGCTGATAATAAACGGGAGAGATCTACCTTATCCAAAGATGCATCGGCCGTTATTTTATAGGCATATAAATTATCTGCCGCAATCACCCACAAATATCCCTTAACAGAATCTTGTATGATATGATGAAGCTTTCGGGTATCGGAGTTAGAAGACGCATTATCCACTGTTTGCAATCCAAACATTTTGTCTGTATCCTGTGCCTTGGGATCAAAACGTACAATACCTTTTCCCCAAGTAGTAACCCAATAATACGGGGTGTTATGATCTTCCGTCATGCTTGTGGGATACTCATCATAGGGCCAAGGATATGAAATAAAAGAGTCCTTTACCTTATCATAGCAAAAAAGCCCGCCTTTTGCTTGAGTTACCCAAACAGTCTGTTTCTTATCCTCATAAATAGAATTGACGGTATTCTCCCGTCCTTTCCATTTAAGAATGTATTTTCCAGTTCTTTCCCCTGACTCATTGTATCGAAACAAATGCCTGTTAGTCGAAATCCAGATCGTACCATCAGACGTCGCTGTCATTGTAGTTATAGTCCAGCTCTTTATCGTTTCATCAGCAAGCGCCCTTATCTCATAATCTGTTTTTGACAAAATATAGGCGCCACGCTTCGTTCCAAACCATATTTTCCCTTCACCGTCTTCAGTAATACACGTCACACTGTTGTTTTCCAAGATTCCCGGGTTCTTGAAATCAGAACGGAATACTTTCACCGTATATCCATCATCACGGCACAAGCCTCCCCCTTCAGTGCCATACCACATATATCCTTCCGAATCCTGGAAAATACAAAGCAATTCTTTGGTCGGCAACTGTTCCGAATTAGGAAGGTTTCTTACTATCATATCAAATGCTTTGACCGGAACGGCATTTATCCGCACAGTCAATAACAAAATAATGATTGGTAATACTATCCTTCCTATGTTTTTCATATTCTTCACGCAAGTACTCCTGTTGAAAACAAACGAATACAAAGCTAGGAAGAAATTCAAGAACTTGCAACTTGTCGGTTTAATCAAGTACATTAAGAATGACTTAATAAAGAATATGGCTATTGAACAGACACTTTTTTCTATTCAACGCTCAGTCCTTCAACCGGAAGCTGTACCCGCCCTGTTCTCTCAGTACCAGTGGCTTCTTTCCGATCTTTTTTATAATTCTGACTGTACATCCTGCCGGAATGTCAATAGTGCTCTCCCCCTCGGCATTCAGTTTCAAGACAATATATCCTTCCTTTACCGGAATTCTGGAATGAATCCACTTCAAATGGAGTAACTCCGGTTTAATGGTATATTCATTCGTCTTCATCGAAGACTGGCTGAAACCGATAAGACCGTTCAATGCGCCTACCACTACCGGGACTCCATTCGCCCCATGACAAAGACTCAGGCCGTACGGACGATTATAAAACACCAGTTGACGGGCGCGGGAAGCATTCATCATAAAGTTCTCCGGGAAACGGGTATGTCCCTGATCCATCCAGTCGCCGAACACACCATAAATATGATCCCATAACTCTTTTATCCGCCCGGCTTTGGCATAAGCCAGAAACTCATAACCCTTCTCATAACTGACCACCTCATAATAGTTAGGCAAATTCGGCAGAATATTTTCAAAGAGGTTGTCATAATGTTCTTCGGGAAAGATATCGGCCAGTATTCCCCAATATTGGGCATGATGCGAAATACGCTTGTCCACAGTCACATTGTCATTCATTGTACCGTTGATGAAGACCTTCCGGTCATCATCCCAAAAATGTTCAAAAATCTTCTTTTTTAGATTCCGGGCCAACTTGCGGTATCTGTCCGCCAATGCACTCTCCTTCCACAGATCCGCGAAATAAGCTCCGGTCACATAATTATAATAGAGCATGATCTGGGCATAGGCCGCCACCCCTTTCCGGACAGGACCGTTATAGGTGGACCATCCGGGGGTATAACCGAACTGCCTGTCTCCATAATTGCCGTGTACAAAACCATTCTCATCCACGATGGAGGCATAAAAATCAAGCAACTGGATGATGCGGTCTTTGTATTGAAGGGAAGTGGCCAAGTCACCGAAACGCAGATAGTTCTGTTTCAGGCCGAACAGGGCATGCAACGGATAATCAGGAATCCCTATATCTGATTTCTGCGGATCAAGCGGCATCAGTGCTATGGAAATTCCGTTTTTTGACACCTGCTGGTCACCGAAAAGATAATCCCCCGCCAGGGTGCTGACCAGCGCATCCATGGACCAGGGAAGAAAATCACGCTTCACCCCGTCCAGATAAAAGCGGTGCATACTAGTATGCAATGTCGCACTGCTCATTTTGAACAGGTTGTTCACATAATCATCATCCGTTTCAAACTGCATCTGGTGCTCTACCGGCCACAATGACGCATCAAAACGAAGGGAGGTAATCTCAGCCCCCTTGTCGCATTCCAGTGAAACATATCGGAGAGCGCGTTCCGGCAAAGTGATGGTGCCTCCTTCTTCTGACAAGGTAACAGGAGCCAATGGATATTGTTCCAGTTTCTTATCATCCCGTTCCAGTGCTTCTTCGGGAGTTTCGCCAACGCGTACGGTTATAGTTCCCTTTCCTTTCGCTTGAAAGGTCAGTGTTCCAATCTCAAGATGGAAAAAGTCGATGAGGACATAACCATTCTTTCCGATACTAATTCCGTCTTTACCTTGCATCTCAGCATTGCGCATGGGGAGTATTTGTGAAGGTTTAATCCGGGCTGTCATATCTTGCGGAGCATCCGGCAGCACGCCCGGTTTATTATACATGACGGCACTCTCGGGTATTGTCCAATGCTCTTTATCCATGCTGACTTGCCATTCATCCGGATTTTCCAGTCCCGCCCCTTTCAGAATGATACAAGGTAATGAGTCATCCGTTGTCACCTCAAACAATAAAGAGGATCTGCCCACGGGTAAAATAACCTGTTTACCGGAAACAGACTGTTTTACACCATTTATATAAAGAATAATATCCGACGGACCCTCCCAGCAAAGACTACTTTCCTTTTTCAATCTTACCTCTTTTCTGAACCAGGCATGATTGTTCTTTGCAAAAAATTTACCCGGATATCCTACATTAACGCAACGCTCTTTTGAGATACGGGCACATTGTTGCTGGTAGAAAGCAGCCAGTTGTCCCGGATACCACATATAGCGACTGTTCCATTCCTCCTGAGATTGCCGGCTCACGATGGTTACATTAGGATCCAGAGAAGGATCGAACTCTTTTGTCTGGGCATAACAACATAAAGATGCTGTTATAAAGATGCCAAGTAATTTTAATCTTTTATTCATATATTTCCTTTCATTCTTTTATCGTTTTCAACCGAAGTGTGCCTTTCAATCCAGCTGAGGATATTTTGACCGTAACATTCCCAGCCTCCTGATCGCTTCGGAGAATAATTTGCATCCTTCCCTGATACATTCGTTTGGAAGTTATGCCATGAAAGAGCTCATCCGTATAATGATCCCCGTTATCCAATGCCACCAATCGTGCCGCACCTTCCATTTGTAAAGTAAGTGGCTCGTTGTAGTCCCATACCGGACGACCTTTTTTGTCTATGACCGTCACGTTTATATATTGCAAGTCCATACCGTCTGCCTTCCAGTCCGTCGGTGTTTCCGCCTCAATCCGGAGTGCCACGGCTTTTCCGGCAGTTTCAATACGATGACGCGCCACTTCTTTGCCCGACTTGTCACGGGCTATTGCCACCACAGAGCCACCGTTGCCATAAGGAACATCCTTCCAATAAATCATATTACGCAGGTTTGCCCGTGTCGTATCGTTTTTTTGAATTCCCATGCTCTGACCGTTTACCAACAACTCTACAGAATGTGCATTAGTGAAGGTGAAGAGTGACCGTCTGCTGCCCGGAGTATGATTCCAGCACTCGTTCAGCGCCATGCGCCCCACTATCACATCATTCCAACTGACGCTTTCCGCTCCCGCCGCATCGACCACTCCGATATGTACTTCAGGAATCTCCGGCATGAAAGCCGTTTTAATAAGATAGGCCTGGGGATAGGGGCGCATGGTATGCTCAAAGAAGGAGTAGTTCCACCCTTTCTTAGGCCATTTATTGGATTCCCCCCAATACTCGACCGAACCCCAATAGGCGATACCGACCATCCGCTCTTTATCCATATTATAATAAGGCTGCAACAAGTTGCTGGTTTCAGCCTCACTCTGGAACAGGATAAGGTCCGGCCGGTATTTCAAATAAGCGTCATATTTGTCCGACTGGTAATTGAACGATGCCACTTCTGTGGCACAAGCCAGTTCAGGCGGTACTAAATAGTCGTTGAACTCCTTGTCGTGCCGGGTTATAGCTCCCGCACGGGCGGGGAACATGGCTACAGTGGTGAGACGTGTATGATCCCATCTCTTTACCAGCTGGTTGAATATGTTATAGGTAGTGATTCCCCAGTCGTTGGTTCCTTCGAAACCTGCCCATCCTTCACGAATCTGAAGTTCGTTTCCCAAGCTCCACAAAATGATGGACGGACGGTTACGGTCGCGTTTGATCCATTCTGTAATCAGTTTGTGCCAGATATGGGTGAATGGCTGGCGTCCGCCCCAATAGTCATTGTCACTCCATTTGTCCGTCAGTTCGTCCACCACCAGTATCCCCACACGGTCTGCAATGCGGGCAAAACTGTCACTGTACGGATTATGTGAGCAGCGGATACAGTTGTAACCGAAGGATTTGAGTTGCAGCATCATGCGTTCGATGGCCTTGTCGTAACAGGTGGCTCCCAGTGCACCCAGATCATGATGGTTGGCATTGCCCTGCAGGAATATCTTCTTCCCGTTGAGTTTGAAGCCGAACTCCGGTGAGAATTCCAGACTGCGGATACCAAACTGTTCGGTCAGGCTGTCCACCACCATACCGTCTGCCGTCACCACCACTTCGGCATTGTAGAGCTGTGGGGACTCACATGACCAAAGTTGCGGATTCTCCAGAGTAAGCGCCGGTAACCTCACTTCCGTGCAGGTCTGGTGCGTATGTTCGGGCATACCGGATTGCACGGAGCCCACTATGACACCTTTCGGATTGCGGAGGGTGGTCCGTATCCGTACATCATGCTTCTGCCAGCCGTCCACCTCAACCTGTACGGCTACCGTTGCTCGGGAGGAGGAAACTTCGGGGGTGGTGATATACACCCCGTGGCGGGCGATGTGTGTGGGATTCTGCACCTGCAGATACACATCACGGAACAGACCGCCTCCCGTGTACCAGCGTGAGCCTTTCTTGGGACCGGTGGAGGCATAAACGGCTACCACGTTTTCTCCGTCGTGACGTAGAAAAGGGGTAAGGTCCGCTTCAAGCCCCACATATCCATAATCTGTCGAGGCTATTTTTGTACCGTTCAGATAAACATCGCCCAGATAAATGATACCTCCGAAATCCAGAACCACCCGTTTCCCTTTCCACGACGGATCGGTAGGGAAAGACTTGCGGTACCATCCTTCGCACATGGGTTTAAATCCGCGTGCACCTCCACCATTTTCAGTCCAAGGTTGTTCGAACTGGAAATCATGAGGAAGGTCCAATGTACGCCAGGAAGAGTCATCCAAGGCAGGTGAGGCGAAATCGGTATTTTTATTCTCGTTTGTAACCAACTGGAATTTCCAGCCAAAGTTAAAAAGGACTTTCTGCTGTGATGCAAAATTTTCCAAAGGTACATTGACCAAAGGGGCTTTTTCCTGTGCTTTCTGATATTGGGCTGTTACTCCGACAGGAACAAGCATCAAGAAAAAAATGATAACGATGTTTTTTATTTGATACATTATTATAAAGAATGAACACCGATTTGTATCGGCTTGTGTGTATTCACAAATATCGGAATTATAAAGAGTTGCAGACATAGAATTTAGTTACGATTCCTGTATCATCGTACAAGTAGTACATATGATGGCTACTCTTTTCTTATCAATCATATGATATCGAGTTGTCATTAGGGCACTCCAATATTTTATAATTGGAATGCCCTAAAACTTATCTTTCAGCAGGCATATCCGGTACTATGGGCCAATATGGATTTTGATAGATAGGAGAATTTTCTACTGTTTTGTTATCGGGGGCGGTAATCAAAAACTGCTTGACCATAATGGGATGTAGATAATGAGCCATACGCCAAGTAAAACCATTATAACAGGTCTGTTTAGAATTCTTCTGGTAAGGGCGCAAGTATTCGCTGACATTAGGTGAAGAAACATTGGAAGCGTCTGATCCATCATATAGCAAATCTGCATACCAAGTCTGCATAGGAGTGTTCCATAAATGGAAACCTTCCGGTATATAAGGTTGTTCAATCAACTGGTCCATAGCACGCCAACGGCATAAGTCCATATAACGAAGCCCATCCGCCATAAATTCACATCGGCGCTCACGACGTATATTATAGAGAGTTGCGTCTATTAACTTACCACCGGAATACGCTCCCCAATCATTTTCAGCCTCTTTACTCATATCCGTTAAAGCAATAGTCTTTTGAAAATCCTCATCTACATGAGAACGACGGCGGATAATTTTCCAATATTCGGTCGCTGCTCCGTCCAAGGTACCATTCTTTTCATAACTGGCTTCCATGTAATTCAACAAGGCTTCTGTCGCACGATAAGCAATAGAGGCGGTATATCCTTTTGAATTGGAATAATATTTCTGATGGAAAGCTCCTCCTTTGCGTAAGGCATACCCAGTTACATAACGGCGTGCTCCGTCTGTAATGGTAATCAATGGATAAGTTTCTTCAACATTGGCAGTCTCACCAACCACATCTTTTATTAAGATGTTATGTTGTCCGGGTTCTTTCAGAAAGATAACCAATCGGCTATCTCTGTTTTGACGAACGTCGTGTATGGTTTTGTCTCCCATATAATATCCATCTCCGTTCATATAATCACCGTGGGTATAAACAGGAGTGCCGTCAGCCATCAAAAAGTTATTCACAAAGCTGCGAGTGACACCCACGCCATTGTTTCCCCAGCTGGCATATACATTTACGTTGTGGTGCACTAAGTTATAAGCGTATCTACGCCATAACAGAACTTCGTCGACTGAAGATAAATCTTCTTGAGCAAACATGTCAAAATAAGGGTTAGCATCTTCGTTAGTTGACTGCTGCAGAACGCCTGTATTTTCTGTAAGTCTGTTTTTATAGCGTTCTGCGATATCTTTAGAGGCAGTCATGGCGATTTCCAAGAAATAATCTATCTCACTGTCAATATTCCCACTGGGATACTGATAAGTGGAATTATAATCTTTTGTCTTGCCAGGCCAACCGTCACCATTGGGTACAAAAGCCGTATTCTTAAAATATTTCAACCAAGTACCTTCAAATAGAGCCACACGCGACTTTAATAAAATAGCAGCATCCGCATTTATTCTGGTTGTCGGCATATTTTTAGCTTTTAACAAAGTAATAGCTTTATCCAAATCACTTAGAATAAAGCGAGCCACTTCATTGCGTGGTGATCGTTTACTGGCTTCACTCAATGCTTCTTTGTCGTCCAGCAATGGGTGGGTAATTATGGGAAAATCTCCAAACAGCTGATAACGTTTAAAATATTCACAAGCACGTAAAAAAAATAATTCACCAATATAATGTTTTATGCTGTTAAGATCACCATTGATGGTATTGGCATTGCCGCTCAAGTCGTTTCCATCAGCATTTTTATCTCCAAAATTAGGCAACACATTCGATAATACAAAATTGATTTTGTATATTTTATCAAAGTTCCAATTGCTGGTTTCCGCATTGTCCACTTTCCACAAGGTGGAAGTAAAACGATTGGGGGCTGTAACCTCTATTTGATTGTCCGTTGTTGCATCATCTTTGTAGATGCCATATGTATTTCCTGTTCCGTGAGAGGGAAGAATATCAGAGTACAAATTATCTGCAGAGGCTTGAATATGGGTTGCCTCTGTAAAATATACTTCTGGGGAAATAGATGCCTCAGGTACTTCATCCAAATAGTTATCGCAAGCAGTAAATATAAATCCTGATGAAGCGATTAGTACAGATAAGAATATATGTTTTATTTTCATTGTATATGTATATTAAAGTGTTAAACTTAAGCCAAAAGACCAGGTGCTTGATAACGGATAAGCATTACCACCATTACCTCCACTAATTGTTTCCGGATCAAACAAAGAAGACAATGATGTTCCAGTCCAAAGATTTTCTCCGGAAACAAACACACGGCATTTGGTCAAACCCATACTTTTCATCCATTTTGCTGGGAAAGTATAACCTAATTGGAAATTTTTTAAACGGATATAGGATGCATCTTGCAAATAACGTGTCTGAATTTCTTGGTTCTTACCTCCTTCGGAGAAAATAGGACGAGGATAATAAGCGTCAAGATTTGCAGGAATGGTATGACCTGACAATCCTATATCCTCTGCACGAAAATAATCCTCATGTTCCTTAAGTCCACGAGCCCCCCACATACTTTGAGTTCCATAAGCACCAAACAAATAACCACAGAAATTATTTGTACCCCAAAAATCACGCTTCATTACACCTTGAAAGAATAAACGTATGTCGAATCCTTTCCAATCAGCATTCAAGTCAATACCAAAGAAATATCTAGGAGTACTATTGCCTATTACTTTCAAATCTCCATGATCATCCAATGTACCCGCACTTTTAGATATTTTTCCATCTTCATTCAAATCACGATACATAATATCACCGGCAGACCATTTGGAACCAATCGCATCCTGTCCTCCATTAGGAAGGGAAAGGAGATGGGCTTGCATTTCATTTTCAGATTTTGCTATTCCTATTGTTTCCAATCCCCAAATCTCGCCCACTTCGCGTCCTTCAACGTATTTGTTCAAACCGATAGTATTTGTTGCGTTGCTCGGATAGCTGGTAACAATTGTTTTAGCATCGGAAAGAGTTAAATTAGCACTATATCCAAACCCGTTTTTCAAACGGTCTCTCCATCCAATAGATAGTTCCCATCCATTCGTTCTTAAATTACAATTGTTGGTTTTAGGAGCAGATGTACCCAAAATAGATGGGAGTTCAGGTGCAGGCCCTACCATACCATCCGTATAACGAATATAGTAATCAAAACTACCTGTCAAACGATTACTGAGAAAGCCATAATCAAAACCGATATCCCAAGTACGAACCTTTTCCCAAGTCAAAGAATTGCTGACCAAATTTCCCGGCTCTGCTGTATTAGGCTTCACTCCATCTTGCAACCATGTTCCATTAGAAGACTTCAGTATCATATCACGATAGGTAGGATACCATGCTGTAGTATTCTGGTTGCCCAATTCACCGTAAGAAACACGCAATTTTAATGTGTTGGCTATATCTGTCAGCGACTCCCAGAATTTTTCCTGAGCGATGTTCCAGCCTAAAGAGAATGAAGGAGACCATTGCCAGCGACTTCCTCGACGGAAACGGGAAGAACCGTCATATCGCATATTGATTTCCGCCAAATAACGTCCCAGGTAATCGTAATTCAAGCGACCGAAGAAACCTGCCGTTTTCCATCTTTTCCCATTTCCACCCGCTTCTGTCGCTTTGGGGTTACCTTGTCCGTCCAATCCGGTTGTGACATCAAAATAAGGCATCCCCCCCATCATTACACCATACTTTTTTGTAGAAGAAAATTCCTGTTTCATATCTTCTGTCTGGAAGCCAAGCATAACTTTTGCATTATGGGCATTATTAAAAGATTGGGAATACTCACTATAAATATTTAGGTTCAGATAGTTCTCTTTAGTCTGATCTTGATAAAGATAAGACGTACCATGAGTATCTATTAAATTGCCTTCCACATCATGATTATAAGTAGGAATTGAAGTTTCTTTTACCGATGAGTTCATTATACTGTAATTAAACTCCACATGTGTAATCCAATTTTTGATCGGTTCAATTACTAAAGACGCTTGTTGATAAAGACGGTCTGTTTGTGCATTACGTTTTCCACCTTCAACAAGATTTTGGACTGGATTAGTCCAACCATTATTGGTATAATAGCCATTGGGATCTTTTACGGGCATATTGGGCCAAGTAGCTCTTCCTAACTGGTCATAAAAAGAACTGTTGAAACTGGTAGGACGCCATACATCATTACGAGTAAAACGGGTACTGTAATTGAATTTTAACCATTGAGTCAAATCAGCATTGATTTTAGCTGTTACATTGTAACGATGAAGTCCATCGTCACCAGCTTTCAAAAGTCCTCCTTGATCCAAATAATTGAAAGAAGCATAATAAGCTACAATATCACTTCCTCCATTTAGACTAACGTTATGTTCTTGAGAAAAACTTGAAGATTTGTAAACTTCATCATACCAATTTGTATTAGCCCAAGCTGTTGTAAATGGATCATAGTCTGGTTTACCCCATTGACCGTTGGATGAAGCTTTTACTCCCCCCGTGCTTCCACCTCCGGCAGCTTGCCAATCCAGCATATCCTGCATCAGGTCTTCTGTAAAGATAAGCCCACCACCCTGATTAAGCGAACCGGCGTTCATAAAGTTTGCAAAAGTGTAGGAATCCATCATCTTCGGCATATTTACAGGAGTAGATATACGGAAGCTATTGTTATAGTTTACAGAAGTCTTTCCTTTTTTGCCCGATTTGGTAGTCACCAGAATTACGCCGAAGGGGGCACGGGAACCATAGATGGATGATGCGGCAGCATCTTTCAATACAGAAATATTTTCTATGTCTTGAGGATTGACTGTATTCAAATCTCCTTCCATTCCATCAATTAGAATAAGAGGTGCACCGCTGGAACCCTCACCAATAGTTCCTGTACCACGGATACTGATATCTGCGGTCTTGTCCAGTTCACCCGTACTTGTTGATATCTGCAAACCAGGTACCAATCCTTGTAAGGCTTGTGTAGCTGAAGTCACAGGACGAGATTCTAATTCTTTAGCAGTAGCAAGTCCTACAGCTCCTGTCAGATTCACTTTCTTTTGCGTACCAAATCCAACCACCACCACTTCATCAAGAGTTTCTGTATCCTCCTTCAATACTACATTAAGTTCTTTCTTTCCAAAAACTTTCACTTCTTGAGAAACATACCCGATATACGTAATCTGTAAAACGGCATCTTTCGGGGCATCCAACACAAACCGCCCATCTATATCTGTTATCGTACCTATTGACTGACCTTTCACTGTTACATTGGCACCGATTACCGGCTCGCCATTCGCATCTTTCACAATACCTGTCACTTTATTTGCCTGTTGGACAGCTTCCCCGTCTTTCGCCTTACTCATCAGCATGATATTCTTACCCTCCATGGCATAATAAATATCAGTACCTTCAAAAACCTTATTCAACACTTCGGCTACAGATTTGTTCTGCGCATTCACCTTCACATTGCGCTTCAGATTCACCTCGTTCACATTATACACAAACAGATAATCTGTCTGTTTTTCTATTTCACTGATTACCTTGCCTGTTGACACGTTATCCGCCACAACAGTCACCTTCATTGTCTGAGAATAAGACTCAGTGGCAAAGGCTGTTCCGGCAAAGACAAACAGAGCTAAGAGTGTGTTTCTCATCATACGGAATAAATGTTTAATTTCTACAATAGATTCCTGATACAAAATATTTTTCATATATTTGCATTACTAATTTTAGGTTCAACTTAAGATTATTTGAGAAAAAATTGTCAATGAGTCATTGACATTCCATGGGATGGTGTTGCAGCACTATCCCATTTCCTTTTTAGACCAGGTGTGTTATTTCATAGGCATATTCTTTTTTAAGGGTTAATTAATTGTTATCACATTTGTCTCATCATTCTTTGTATAAGTAAACTTATTATTGAGTTTCAAAACTTTCAGTACGTGTTCCACCCCATCTTTCGTGCGGAATTTACCTGTATAACGGTTCTTTAGAATCCGGGTATTATTTACTACAATATCCACCCCATAATACAGTTTCAGTTTCTCTATCATATCACGTACGGATATATCATTGAAACAAAGCAAGCCCTCACGCCACAAAAAATAATCGGCCTCCTTGATGCGTCCTTTCACCAGTCTGTTGCCTTTCAAGCTGGCCATCATGTTCGGTTCCAGCCTCATTCCACTGTTATTCGAACCGGGCACTAAAATTTCTACAGCACCTTCCAACAAAGAAGTTTCCCATACGCTATCCGCTGCATAAGCCATTACATTGAACTCTGTACCCAGCACCTTCACATTACATTTGTTCGTTTCTACAATAAAAGGCTGTTCCACATTCTTTGTCACCGCAAAGTAACCCTCACCATCCAATTTCACATTTCGGATATTCCCTTTGAAACTTCCCGGGAAAGTCAAGGTACTGCGTGAGTTCAACCAAACCTTCGTACCATCCGCCAACATCAATTCTGCCCGTTGGCCCGCCGGCACATAAATAGACTGCCATGTTTTGTCTTCCGGTACCTGATGTTTTCCTGTCCAATAATGTGTACCCAACAAGACGATCGCCAATACCGCTGCTATCTTGGCAGCTTCCATACATACTCCGCGTAACGAGAAATGTTTCCTTTCCCGGCTATTCTCCTCCGCCACAGGTTCCGTACGCCACAATGCCATGTCATGCAACCTCCGTTGTGCCATATATTCACGCATGTTCTCAGGATTTTCCTGTATCCATTCGGTCACACGCTGCTTTTCGGCTTCAGTAGCATTTCCGGCTATATATTTTTGCAATAATTCAGGATTCATATTCTATGCTGTTTTATTAGAAACGACTCAAGAAGAAACTACCCTAAAAGAAAATGAAGAAAAATATAAAAAAATCATTTTTGTCCTCAAAAACATCCGTATCCCCATCCGGTCAGGCTTAATAATAAAAGAAGAAATAAAATAAAGGAAGATAATCTTTTAAAGTCACCCGCAGTACTTTCAATGCTTTTGATATATGATATTCCACCCCCTTTATAGAGATTTCCATCTCTTCGGCAATCTCTTTATTGGATTTATTTTCAAAACGGCTCAAAATAAATGCCCGTCGCGTCTGTTCCGACAAGGTACTTAAAGTAGCACTGATGATTTTTTCCACTTCTTCCGAAAAAATCTCATCAGGATTGCACGCTTCCAAGGCAGACATACGGATAGACAATTCCTGTTGTTGCCAGTCGACCATCACTTCAAAAGCACTGCGTTTTACCTCCTCGTGCTTTAGATAGTCCAAAGCCTTGTTCTTCAAAATTGTCAGTAACAATGGTAAGATATATTTCTCTTCAACAGGCTCGGCCTTCAACTTTTCCCACAACTTTATTAATGCCTCGGAGGCAATATCTTCTGCCGCCAAATCATTATGAACGTATGATTTGGCAAAGAAAAAAGACTTCTTATAATAAGAGGTATAGATATCATTAAAAGAATTTCCAGGCATTTTGCTCATTTGTATATCGGTTGTGCTTTTCATCCATATTACGATGGTAGAGCAAAGTTAGCAATAAACCTTCGATAAAAACAAAATTATCCTGTTAATTCTTTCTCTTATATGCTATGAGCTTGCCTTATATGCAATCGCCCTCCACCGTCAGACCAAGTGGCAAAAAGGGAAAGTTGCCATAGATATGAAATTCACGGACAAACACCCCTATACTGTCCGACCGGAAGGAAACTTTCAACTGCAAAGTATCTCCCGGAGCAGCATGAAACTTGGAGTATCTCGTTTCCGGACAATCCCAAGAAGAAACAATGCAATAAATATGTAAACTGTCACTTCCATGTTTTTATAGATAAAAACGCCACCACTAAAAAAGTCGAACAAACAAATCGCCAAGCAATATTTTTCATTTATTTCCCCTTATACGATTCCCCCTGAAAAATCCTTCAAAAGCTTCAGTCCTCCCGCAAACCCTTTGCAGGAGGGCGTTCCGGCTGAAGGATCACACCGGGAAAAAGTATCAGGCCGCGGAAGAATCCTTCAGCTTCACCAGCCGGTACACATTGCCATACTCGGTATGAACACGCTGTATCCCTAATGCAACCATCATCCTGCCCAACCGGTTCGGAGTCACCCCACGCATGGCCGCCGGATAATGTTTCTGCAAATAATTGAACAAATCCGTCGTGGTATAGGGCTTGGACAACTCCCCTTCCTGCGGCATCCGGAAACAACGCAAAAACAATTCTTGTTCGGCAGGCATTTTATAAAAATTCCGGTTGCTGTGCTGTATCTCCTTTTCTTCCTCTTCCGAGAACCAGTAACGCTCTCCTCCGGCCAGCTCCGCTTTCAGCTGGGCGAACAGCTGCGCATGATCGGGCGGTGTGCAGTCAATCTTGCCGTCCACTTCCGCACAAAGGAAACGGCGGCTTCCTGTGGGATCAGTCAGCAGGTCCGTCATATTGGACGTACCGA
>OGUD01001033.1_pt1 | contig 16690 bp, 18 predicted proteins | sample 1573671 | NCBI WGS metagenome assembly OGUD01 (sample SAMEA2582065, study PRJEB24529) | metagenome | biome: Human gut stool | place: China | collected 2011 | reverse complement strand
TAAAGTGTTTGGTATGATCACTATTTGCCGTTGGATTTTCTTCATTTCCCATTTCAAATGTAAAAGTTCCATTTTCACTCTGTGTACCGTCACTTCCAAAATGAATAATATTTCCATTCACAGCAGGGAAATAATCATCTGGAAGATGATTGATCTGCTGTTCATTTAACCCCGTTATTTCTTTGATTATATCTAAAATTTCTTTTTGTTCGTTTTCGTTTAAAACTACTTCCTTATAATAGCTGAAAGGATATGTTGCATAAGAATTTGCGAGATATTCCATAATCAACGTGTCCGTACCACCGCACATGATTTTTTCTGGTACTTCTTTATTTTTCATTCCATAACTTTCTGCTTCTTTTTTTGGTTTTTCTAAAATTGAACCACCTGTCAGTTGAGAAGAAATAGATACATCATTTCCTTGTGAAGCAGATATTTCTTTCGTTGTTACACCGTAAAAATTTTCATGCCAGCTAAAAAGCAACAATCCAATAAATAGTACATATACAAAACTAAAGCATATTTTTTTCAATTCTTTAATAAACAACATTTATTCCACCCCCTGCTTAAAACTTGACAAGAGATACATATAACTATCCTCTATCGTAGGTTGACAGGAACCCCATTCTTTTTGTGGAGAGGTGCTTGCTAAAAAACGACAAGATACATCTGTTCCATTTTGATGAATACTAATAACATGGTGTTTCTTTTTAAACTGACTTAATTCATTTTGCATAATCGTAGTGGTATAGACTTTTCTATATCCAAGTTGTAACAAGTTTTTTACTTGTCCTTCAAAAATAACAGTTCCAGAAGATAGAACAGCTACATTAGAGCAGGTAGCTTCAATATCACTTGCTATATGTGTGGATAATAAAATAATTCTATTCATTGCCAATTCAGAAAGAAGATTATAAAAGCGTAATCTTTCTTCTGGGTCAAGTCCCGCCGTTGGCTCATCAATAATCAAAATTGGGGGATTATTCAACAATGCTTGTGCAATACCAAAACGGCGTTTCATGCCACCAGACAAATTTTTGAATTTCTTATTCCTCTCTTGTTCCAAATTTACTTGTCTTAAAAGTTCATTGATACGTTGCTTACGAATATGCTTCGGAAGTTCTGACAAAATCCCAAGATAATCTAATGCCGAATACACTGTCATGTTTGGATATATCGAAAACTCCTGTGGAAGATAGCCGATCATTTTTCGGATTTCTTTCTTATTCTTTATATCAACCCCATTTATTTGTACTGTGCCTGTTGACGCTTCTAACATAGTTGCCAATATACGCATGAGCGTTGTTTTTCCAGAACCGTTTTCTCCTAGCAGACCATACATACCAACAGGAATATGTAAAGATATATCCTTTAATGCACTTCTTTTTCCGTAATTTTTATTCAAGTGTTCAATTTTAATCTCCATAAAAAAACCTCCTTACGTTTTCTGTAAGGAGATTATTTCATATAAAAGTCAAATTTTAGAAAAGTTTCCGCTTATTTTTTAATTTTAATTGTAATAATAGCTCCATGTTCGGCAGTGTTATCTAAACATATATCCCCACCAAGTTTTTCGCAAAGGATTTTGCAAATAGACAATCCAATACCAAAATTCCCACCATTTGTAACAGAACTGAAAAAGAAAGAAGTTGCAGATTTTAATTCTTCTGATGTAAACCCTACACCGTCGTCCTGTATCGAAAAATAAAGATATTCTTCTTTTTCTTTGATGGAACACATGATTTTTTCAGAAGAAAAACGGAGTGCGTTATCAAAAACATTTTCTAAAATTTTCAACAGCATATCTCGGTCTGTCTGAATAAAAGCTGTTTTCGATAAATTCTGCACATTAAACTGTTTATTTTTCTGTGTTGCCAAAACAGAAAATTCTCTTGTGATACCGGCGATCAATTCTTTCAAATCACAATTATCCTTTTTTATTTCAACATCTTCCATTTTCTGTATATCTTTAACGCAGTCTACATATCTCTCCAATCTTCCCGCTGCACCCGTTATATTTTTAATCGTTGCTTGTAAAACTTCACTTGTAAGGGTTTCTCTTTCGATTGATTTTTCTAAATAATCAAGATAGCCATTGATAACTGTAATCGGTGTTCGCAAATCATGTGAAACAGAAGCGGTCAGAGCTTTTCTTTCTTGTAACATATCCCACATTTTACGATTGCTTCTATAAATTTCATTCTTCATGTGTTCAAATGTATCACATAGCTGTCCTAATTCATCATTAGAAGTATATGGTATCTGAAAATCTAAATCTTGCTGTGAAATGTGGTACATACCATTTTTCAGATGTTCAAGCGGTATCTGTAATTTCCATTTGTAATATAATTTCGCTACCATAAAAGAAGCGAATATAATATAAGCTATGGGTAAAGACACCATAAGAATAGTAATACACCAATAATATACTTGATTTTCTTTTGTAAGTTCGCCGTGCGTGTATTTTTGCGGTACGGCAGTAACACCATTATTATTTTCCGTACCATTTCTATTTGTGTCGTCAATGATATAGTCCGTGATGATAATCGGTCTGGTATCAAGTATTTCCTGCCGAATATCAGAACATTTCAAAATTGTAACAATCGAAAGTACACTAACTAAACTAAGATAAACTACAGATAATACTAACAGAGATTTTTTTAATGACATTTTGTGAAAAGCCTTTTTTATTTTTCCCATTTATATCCAACTCCCCAAACCGTAGTAATATAGACTTTATCTGTAAATTCACTAAATTTCAGCCTTATTTTTCGTATATGTTCTTTAATAACGGCACTATCTCCATTACCGTCAATGCCCCAGATACATTCATAAATTTTTTCCCTGTCAAAAACCTGTCCCGCATTTGAAGATAATAACTGTATAATTTCAAATTCTTTATTTGACAATTCAATTTTGTTTCCTTTGATATAAAGGCTTCTATCCGAATAATCAATAATAAGTTCTTCTGAAAATTTACTTTTTGTCTTATTATGACTTCGCTGTTCCCGCCGTAAATGTGCTGAAATCCTTGCCAGCAATTCATTTACAGAAAACGGCTTTGTAATGTAATCGTCACCACCAGCCATAAGTCCATTGATTTTATCCTGTTCTGATACTCTGGCAGTAAGAAAAATAATCGGACAAGAGATAAAATCACGAATAGAAACACATAAGTCCAAGCCATTCATACCGGCCATATTGATGTCTAATAGAATAATATCTGGCGAATAAGATAATTTATCTAAAGCCTCTTTTGCACTGCTGGCAGTATAAACAGAATATCCCTCAAATTCAAGCTGTAATTTCAGCATATCTAAAATGGACTGTTCATCATCTACAATTAAAATTTTATACTTCTCTTTCAATGGTTTTCACTCCTTATCAACAAGATTAGAAACCTTATATCACATAAAAGTCAACTTTTCGTCAATTACCGCTTTAATACCAAGGCTTTTTTATATCTCGTTTTTTTAGTCCTATCACGCTAATACTTCTCCTTTAATTTACAATGACAAATCACGTTTTTTAAATGTTTCCATAGCTGTAACAAAAAATACAATTGCACTAATCAACAATACACCTAGACACATAAAACTTCCTGCTTCATATTTAATTATATTTTCTGGATTGAATAGTGTTAAAGGTGTAAGGTATTTTAAAAATTCTATATCATCACTTACTTGTGATAACATTTGTACTAAGAAAAATGCCATGCCCAATCCAGCGCCAAGCCCAATGGAAAATTTAAGCTCATTGAATGAACAAGCAAACATAAAACATAGTGCTGATAAAAATATTATTTCTTGAAAGTCCGTTGTCTGCAAACTTTCCAGCATTAAATTTTGGCAAAATTCACATAAAAACAAATAATAGCTTTCTTTATTTTTGAAATAGTAGAATAGCAATCCTTTAGAAATTTCAGCTCTGTTTGCAATAATTTCTCATATTCACTCATTATAGACACCTCTCTTTGACTTTTTGGGTCAATTATCATTTTAAGTCATTGACTATTTTTTTCAAGACCCCTTAATTCAAATAATTTCATCAAAGCCACCGTTAAGACGCATTAGATAGCTAGCCCAGAGAGTGAAAAGAACCGATGTCCATGGGCATTGCTCATGGTCATCGGCTCTATATTTGAAGTTCGAATAATTATGATATGTAGGCTTTGTCTGAACTATTGCTTTGCTTTCCTAAAACTTCCACATTTGTGCAACATCCCATGGCTGATTTCCAGGATTTCGTCTGCTTCATTGGCAAGCGCCTTGCTGTGGGTAACGACGATGACACACTTTCCATGTTCATGTGCTGTTTTCTTCAGTAGTTCAATGATTTCCTGTGCAGTATCTTCGTCCAGATTCCCAGTAGGTTCGTCTGCCAAGATTACCGGAGCCTCACTTGCCAGAGCACGAGCGATGGCTACGCGTTGCTGCTGGCCACCAGAGAGTTTCAACACATTACGTTTGGCTTCTTCTTTCGTAAGCCCTAACCTTTCAAGAATCGGAAGAGGCGGTAATTTAGAAGTCAATGCTACATTTTCCATTGGCGTCAGATAATCAATTAAATTGTATGCCTGAAAGATAAAAGATACATGGTTCTTTCGATGATCAGACAAACCCGTTTTAGAGATGTCCTGCCCATCAAAGTAGATTTGCCCATTGCTGGGACTGTCCAAGCCGCCGATCAGGGAAAGCAGAGTAGTTTTACCGCACCCGGATGGACCGAGTATGGCATACATCTTTCCCAATTCCATTTGTCCGCTGATTCCTTTTAAAACCCCTTGTTTTCCGTCATAGCTATATTTCAAATTTGAAAACTCCAAAATACTCATATAATATGCCTCCTATCTTAATCCATTTGTGCAAGAATCGCTTTTGGTTTCAGACGGATTACTGTGACCGATGCTATCAGTACCGCCAAAATCAGAATTAACACACCAATACCATAAACCGCCGCTATATCAGCAGAATGAAGAACTACGCTTAATCCCTCAACATTGCTGGCAGTTTTGCTGACAAGGTAATCCCTACCTTATTCGCCAGCAGAGCAGACAAGCCAAAGGAAGAAGCCGCTGCTGGAATCGCAACGAGAATGTTTTCCGTCAAGAATTGCAGAACGATTTCTATCTTGCTTCTGCCTATCGCCATTAAAATACCGGCTTCTTTCTTCCTTCCCCGTGTCCAAAGAATCAGCAAAAGGGCGATGATTGCCGCGCCTGTAATGGCAATTACTGTGACTGCTGTATCAACCATTTTCTGGATAGAAGAAAGGGGATTGGAAATCAGGTCAAAATCCGCTGTATCCGTAGAAAAAGTGAAAGTCTTGCCTTTGATCTCTGGCAGGTTTTGGATAGTCTTAAGGATGTTTTCTACATTTTCAGCCGAATCTACATACACATCCAAAGAGCCGAGTTCTAAAGTAGTTTTGTTCCACATCTTCTGATAGCTGTTTATGTCAATATATCCTTGATTGGCAGGAATTGACTCTGGAAGTATTGCATCTTTAGACATCCCCTCGGTGCCACTGAAAATACCGACAATTTCAAAAGTATTTTCCGAATCTGTGTCAAGATCATACATGGTGATTTTGTCTCCTACGGAAAGATCGTTTTTATCCGCAAGTTCTTTAGAAATCATTACAGCAAAGGAATCATCTTCTTGAATGTGACGTCCTTCCACCAGAGTATACGTGCCATCCAAAAATTTTCTGTTTAAGGCCGAATTAAACGTAACAGTGTAAGAAGAAGGATTGCTATGACCATTGTAGGAATCTCCAAAGTTAAACGAACCAGGAAAGTATTCAAAATTTATTCCAGATCCCCAATAACCTCTCTCGCTTTCTGCGTTGTATGCCGTTACACCGTCAACTCTGGCAATGGCATCGATCACTTCCTGGGTAATATTATCGCCGTTATACTCGTAGGTAAGCCCATATTCATCCTCCGTTGGGGCACCATAGTTTTCCTTGTTATTGCTGTCAATCTCCACATGGATGGAAGCCCCGATAGTTTGCTTTACTTTGTCGTTTCCCTCTGCAGTAGCGTGCCCTACTGATAAGGCAATCAGCGCAGCAGAAACCAACAGTGTAAAAACCAGCAGCAAGATAATACTCCTTACTTTTTGCCGCCAGCAGTGGCGGATTGCTCTTTTAAAAAAATTCATCCGAAATACCTCCTTAACTCATTTTTGTTAAAATTTCTTTTGGTTTTAAGCGTAGAACTGCTCCGCTGACTGCCAATACTGTCAATAGGACAGTCACCAACTCTCCGGCAAGCAGCGCACCGGAATGGAGCAGGTTTGGCTGTAAATAATTTACACCACCGCCACCTGTCTGCAATGCCGCAGTTCCCACTCCCTGAGCCAGCGCACTAAACAGAAGTCCATTCACTGGGTCAGAGCAGAACAGCCATAACAGAAAAGCGCTGAGAAATCCAACGATCAGAAGTGCCCATGCCTCCAACACAAACTGCCCAATGATTTCCATTTTAGATTTGCCAACGGACAGGTAAACCCCGGCTTCCCGGATACGCCCCCGTATCTGTACCATCAGGATCAGCATGAGAATTACAATCCCCAAAGCGGTAGCAAGGGCAATCAGCGCCACAGCCAAATTTTGAAGATTTTGAAGCTGTCCGGCAATCTGCTCGTATTGGAAATCGTTCTCCTTCAAGATGTGGTTGTTCCAATCTATGGAGTGAATGGTCTCCACACGCTCCAGCAGAGAATCCAGTTCCAGAGGATCGGCAATGTAAAAAGCAATCTCCCCCTCGAAAACACCTTCCTGCTGCTCCTGCAAATTTACCAGCAGATGGCTGTCGGAATAAATATGGTTGACCGCTTTTCCGGCGGTGGGGATGTCCATACCGTCGTCGGCCCCGCCACATTGGAAAATGCCCACGATTTCCGCCTCTGCAAACGCCGTCTTTTCTGGGATCGTGTCAATATACGCCCCACCCTGCTGATCCAAACCGGCGTGGGTGAGGGTGAGGGTATCGCCAACTTCCAGATTGTTTTCCGCCGCCAGTTCTTCGCTGATAAGAATTTTATTTTCATCATCCGGCCGGATATGGCGACCAGAGGTCAAAGAACATTCTTCATTCAAAAACATATCGGTCAACTGGGAATCCCGCACAGCAGTCACCTGGCCCATATTGCTGGCCCCGCTGTCACCGGCTCCCGGCAAAAAATGAAGCTGTTCGCTCTTGGCATAGCCATAGTGTTCCGTATTGTAGGCTTTCACTTGTTCTCCGGCAGCGTCTACAATTTCGTCAACACTCTTTTGAGAAATAGTGGGTGTCGTTCCCTCACTGACCGTGCCGCCCTCAAAAATCATCTCCTGGTAAGGGCGGACATAAAAGACTGCGCCAATATTGGAACGCAGATCCTTGGCTGCCTGTCCTGTACCATTCAAAACGGAAAAGCAGATCAGTAAAAGGGCAGATACCAAAAAGAAAATTAGGAAAAGAAGTGACGCTTTCCTCTTTTTGCGAGCTAAGTAAAGAACTGCCCGCTTATACATGTGCATAAAAACACCGTCCTTTCATTTGATGGTGTTTCCATCATACAAAAGGACGGTTTATTTTTCGCTTAGATTTGATTTAATTTTGATTTAGTTTTTGTGAATTTAATGTAACTTCAAAGCAAACACTGTCTTTCTGGTTTTCTATATGAAAAGCTAAACCATGTTGTTCCAGAATGATTTTTACGAGATACAATCCAAGTCCGCTCCCACCAGTCAATTTATTGTGCGATTTTTCCACACGATAAAAGGGAGTAAACAATTTATCTAAATCCTCGTCTGGAATAGTAACCCCGCTGTTTCTGACAAGCAGAGAATGAAAAGACAAATCTATTTCCAGTTTGGCGCCAACCGGAGAATGCCGTATTGCGTTGCTAATAATATTGTGCACTGCTCGTTCCAAAAGTGGCTCGTTTCCCATAATCATAACTTCTTCTGAAATATTTTTCTCGATTTCAATACTTCTTTCATTCGCTAATGGTTTTAGGTGTTCACATACACGTTTGAGAATATTGGAAAAGGAAATCTGTTTCGTATCATTGGTCGTATTCATTTCCAATTTTGATATGGAAAGAAGCTCTTTTACAAGCTGTTCCATGTTTTCTACTTGTTTTAGGGTTTCCGGCAACACGTTTCCTGTGTCCTTATATTTGCCAATCCCCAGAATCATGCTCTCGATCTGACCTTTTAAGATGGTAATCGGCGTTTTTAGTTCATGCGAAGCAGCCGCGAAGAAATCCCGGCGCTGACGGGAAAGCTCGGTGATATGTTCCATGTCCTCCCGCAGTTTTTGGTTGGCATGTTCCAATTCCTTCAAAGTAGCATCCAGACGCTTTGCCATGTTATTCAGGCTATTTGCAAGAACGCCTAATTCATCCGTACGATTCACACTACATTCCCAGGTCATATCCAAATTCGCCATTCGTTTAGAAACCCGGCTGATTTCCAATACAGGCCGCACCAGGATCCTGCTGCATAGAAATGCTCCTAAAGCGGAAATTACCACAATCAGAACCAGCAGCAAAGGAAACAGTTCTCCAAAAGCCATTGTCAATTCACTTCCTGCCGAAACTGAAGCAGTGATACTAATAAGATAACTTTCGTTTGTATCCGCAAATTGAATTTCTTGCGCAGAGGTTATAATTTCTCCTTTTTGATTATCCAAATGCCCCACAGAGCCAAAACGCAGTTCCGTGTCTGTACCACTTAGAACTACTGCGGCATGATTATTCTGACAAAACTGGTCAATGGCATCTTTTGCCTGATCAAAATTTGTCTGTGGCAGCATTTCCGTCAGTTCTTTCATTTCTGCTTCTACCCGATTACTGGAGACAACCGTGTAACTTTGGGGTAAAAAAATCATCACAATCCCATAAATGAACAAACTGCACAGAATGAGCAGACCAGCAATCCGCAGAAAGACCTTTGCACTTAAATTGTTTTTAATCTTCTTTACCAAGCCGGTATCCCACCCCTCTGATTGTTTCAATAATATTAGTTCCTAATTTTCTCCGCAGATTCATAATATGGATATTGACTGTCTTTTCTTCACAGGCAATATCATATCCCCATACCTGATTGAGCAAATGATCCCGTGAAAATACTCTGCCAGGGTGGAGAAGAAATAACTCCAACAATTCATACTCTGTATTAGTAAGTGCTATCGAATTTTCAGCAACAGAAACCAAATGGGCCGTCTGATCCAGTCGTACATTTTCATAAGTAAGAATATTTTCTGATACTTGTGATTCATGTTCTTCTACTCGCCGCAAAACTGCCTCAACACGCATGAGCACTAATTTTACGGAAAATGGCTTTGTGATATAGTCATCCACTTTCAATTCAAATGCTTTAACTTGAGCTTCTTCCTCATCCAATGCAGTCAGAATAATAATAGGAATATTGGATTCTTTACGTACGATTTCGCATACACCGTATCCGTCGATTTTAGGCATCATAATGTCTAACAGAACAAGAGAAAAAGATTCCTCACGGAATTTTGTAATTCCCTCTAAACCATCACTCGCAACCGCTATCTCATATCCGGCATCTGTCAGCAACTCCGAAAGAATAGATTGAATAGCAGTTTCATCTTCAATAATTAAGATTCGTCGTTTCAAAAAAATCACCTCAATCGCATTATAACATGCATTTATTTAGATTTGATTTAGAATATTAAATTAGTATATGTATTTTATACTCTGACTACCGTGAGTTATATTATTGCAAACCATCTTTTTTCCACTAAATTTTGCCTCTGATACCGGTACTCATCCCAAAAATCATTATGGCATTTCTTATTTTTTCGTAGGACAAAAGTCAGCGAATCCCTTGTATCTACTGGCTTCTTTCTAACTTAGCAATATAATAACTCATTCCCCTGTATCCAGCACTGCTGCCACTACCCCTTTCCCAAGATATTTTCCCTTTATAACATCATCGCACCAATATTGAACGATTTGCTTTACCCGTTTCATAAGGATCTGTTTCCTTTTTAATTTAAAATATGAAACAGTCCTTTTTTTGTTCGTTTTCTTTCCCCTCTAAATATTTTCTTTTTTCAGGAAACATAAATAAGCCCTGCTACATATTATGAAGTGTAAACAAATTATATGGAGGCTCAATTATGAGTGATTTAAGTGCAACAAACTGTGGATGTGGCTGTGAAAGAAACGAAAGATCTGGATTTGGAAACAATTCCTGCTTATGGATTATTTTACTTTTATTCTGCTGTGGCGGATGCGGCAACGGATTTAGCGGCAACAACAACGGCTGTGGAGACAGCTGTATCTGGATTATCCTTCTGTTATTCTGCTGTGGCGGATTTGGAAGCGGATCCAACAACGGTTGTGGCTGTGGCAATGGATTCGGAGATGGCTGCTGCTAATCTTTCCCCAAAAATTCCGGCTGGTTTAACCCGGCCGGAATTTTATTTTTTCGTCTCCCTATTTTTATCCTTGTTTGTTTTCACAGTTTTTTTTCCTGCTTTTTTTGCTGCACATTTCAAATCTAGTTCATAAACTGCATTTCCGTCTATAATGAGCTTATGTTTCATTTGCCTATACCTCCAGTTATTCTATGTTATATTATATGTTCATTTCATAATTTCGCCCTTCTCCTCATATATATTTACAACGTTAGATTTAGGAGTGACTATGGAAGATCATGATTTTGAAAAAATGACCCCTTTTGATCAACTGATTTCCACACAAAGTCTGCAAATCCTGAAGCTGCTGATTCCATATACCCCTCCGGAAAACCAACGCTTTCTAGCTGTATACACAAAATTTTTGGAACTGCAGCACACCATAGATTTTTTTCAACGCTTTCAAAGCGATGTCTACTCACAGGATTTTGAAAAGAAAACATTCTCTCCTTTTCATATCATTCAGGAAATCCGACCTTATATTCCTGCACAGTTTGGAGAAACATTTGACATGCTCATGAATATGATGGATATGATGGAGGTGTTTCAAAATATGAATGACACTGCAGATTCTGATGGAAACACAGACCCGGCCTTTGATCCGATGTCCATGATGAAAAATATGCTTGCGCCAGAACAGCAGGCTATGTTTGATATGTACAACACAATGTCTTCACAAGAAACCCAAAGCGAAACTGAAACAGAACCTCAAAACAAAACCCAAAACAAAGAAGGAGAACAAGAACATGATTGATTGGTTAAATGACCCTATGTTAAAAAATATGGATCCGATAAAGGTAGAGTTGATCAAGACAGCTGCCGCCCAGACGTCCGGAAAATCGGGTCGTGCACTCGCCCCTGTTTTGATGACACTTATCACAAACGCAAATAAAAAAGGAATCCGGTTTTCCCCTGATGAAATTTCATTGATTCTAGAATTAATAAAAGAGGGGAAAACACAGAAAGAAAAGGAACAGATTGACCGGACGATTCAAATGGTAATGTCCATGCTGAAAAAACAGAATCCTTAAGATTCCTCACAGCGCATGTTTAAATGAGGACACAAGCCAGGCTCGTGTCCTCATTTCAAATCTTTCTACTTTTTTCTTTTCTATACTCATCCTGATTCCTTTCTCGCAAACGTCTTTTCTTCTTTCTTATTTTTTGCTATACTGAACAAAACATAGTATGACACAAGGAGAACATTATGCGAAACATAAAATTGACAATCGAATATGACGGAAGCCGTTATCAAGGCTGGCAACGCCTTGGCAAAGACGAATCAACTAACACTATTGCGAACAAGATTACAGAAGTGATCAAAAAGATGACAAACGAAGATATCGAGCTTTTCTGTGGAGCAAGAACTGAAGTTGGAGTGCATGCGTACGGTCAGGTCGCAAGCTTTAAGACTACAACAGATATGACCCTGATCGAAATTCAGCATTACTTGAACCGCTATCTTCCGATGGATATTGCGATTACTGATATTGAGGAGAAACCTGAGCGCTTTCATGCGAGCCTGAATGCAACTTCCAAAATATACATGTACCGCATCTCTGTCAGCGAAGTTCCAAGTGTATTCGAACGCAAATACGTTTATCACTCTTTCAAAAGACCTGATGTGGATCTGATGAAACAGGCAGCAATTCTGCTTGTTGGAAAACATGATTTTAAAAAATTTTCTACGGTAAAGAAAAATAAATCTACTGTCAAAGAAATTTATGACATTGACGTTTACGATGACGGAGAGGAACTTCAGATTACGCTGCACGGCAATGATTTTCTCCATAACATGGCGCGTATGATACTTGGCACACTTCTCGATATCGGTGTCGGCAATCGAAAAAAAGAAGATATTGAACTGATTTTTAATTCAAACTCAGACGTGGCAGCAAGCGCACCTGCTGACCCGAAAGGATTATATCTTCAGGAAGTACTCTATCAATAGGGACAGGCAAGAAGGACAGGACTATGTTTTTTACTCATAATCCCATCCTTCTTTTTATTTTTCCAAATATTCCATCAGTGCATCATACTGTCGTTCCATCAGATGATATCCATGCTCATAAAAGTTCATCAGAGAATCATAGTTCTTTTCCAACCGAGATACTGGTTTGATCTGAGGACGCAGCACAAAAATTTTTCCTCTCTTTTCCAAACTTTCCACCCAATCCATCGTCCGGTTGTACACAATCGGTCTTCTTCGAATACTTTCCACCAGTTTCGGACATTTTTTATATGCAGACTGATACAGGCGATGCTCCCCTCTTGTCATCAGTTTCTTTCGGTATTTCATATTTCTTGTAAGTATCAGCACAACCTTTTTATTTCCAAGCTTTGTTGCTCTGTTGATCGGAATGGAATCTGCAAGTCCTCCGTCCAGATACGGAACTCCGTCTACATTGACGATTGGGGAGACAAGTGGCATACTGCTGGATGCACGGCAGATCTTCATCAGTCGTTCCTTGTCACTTTTTTCCTTCATATATTCTGCCTTTCCAGTAATACAATTCGTCGTTACGACTTCAAACTCCATATCTGACGCAAAATACGTATCGTAGTCAAATGGAAAAATCTCATTCGGATACTTATCAAAAATCATATCCATGTTCAGCAAGCTTTTTTCTTTGATAAATTTTCGGATTCCCATATAATAATCATACTCTTTTTCTTTGTGAATCATGCAGTCTCTTGTTCTTCCTATCTGTTTTGAGACATAGTCGACTCCATTGCAGGATCCGGCAGATACCCCAATCACATGTGACAGATACACATTTTTCTCCATCAGATAATCCAACGCTCCTGATGTAAACACTCCTCTTGTCGCTCCACCTTCTAAAACTAAACTAGCCTTTATCATACTGTTTCCCTCGCTTTCCGTTCTTTATTATATACCTATTTTCTGCAAATTAACAGATTAAGATGTTCTCGTCTTGCCATTTTCCCTTTCCCGTGGTAAGATAGGCGGTGGAAAACACCGAAAACTTATTAAAATAAGAAAAGAAATCTCATGGAGGGAATGCATATATGATTAGCACAAGTAATATTACATTGCGTGTCGGCAAAAAGGCATTGTTTGAAGATGTAAATGTAAAATTTACAGAAGGCAACTGCTATGGTTTGATTGGTGCCAACGGCGCCGGTAAATCCACATTTTTAAAAATCTTATCCGGACAGTTAGAGCCGACAAAAGGAGAGGTTATCATCACTCCCGGAGAACGTCTCTCATTTTTGCAACAAGATCACTTCAAATATGACGAATACCTTGTTTTAGATACTGTTATCATGGGAAACCAGAGACTGTATGAAATCATGAAAGAAAAAGAAGCGTTATATGCAAAAGAAGATTTCACTGACGAGGACGGAATCAAAGCAAGTGAATTAGAAGGCGAATTTGCCACAATGAACGGTTGGGAGGCAGAGTCTGATGCCGCTACTTTATTAAATGGTCTCGGAATTGATACAGAGCTGCATTACAAATACTTAAAAGATCTGACTGGTTCAGAAAAAGTCAAGGTACTTCTTGCACAGGCTTTATTTGGAAATCCGGATATTCTTCTTCTGGATGAGCCTACAAACCACTTGGATTTAGATGCTATCGCATGGCTGGAAGAATTTTTGATCAACTTTGATAACACAGTAATTGTCGTATCCCACGACCGTTACTTCCTGAATAAAGTATGCACACAAATTGCAGATATTGATTACGGAAAGATTCAGTTATTCGCCGGAAACTATGACTTCTGGTATGAGTCAAGCCAGCTTATCATTCGTCAAATGAAAGAAGCGAACCGCAAAAAAGAAGAAAAAATCAAAGAGCTGCAGGACTTTATTTCTCGCTTCAGCGCCAACGCTTCCAAATCAAAGCAGGCAACTTCTCGTAAACGTGCCCTTGAAAAAATCGAGTTAGATGATATCCGACCATCAAGCAGAAAATACCCATACATCGATTTTCGTCCAAACCGCACAATCGGAAACGAAGTGCTTTCTGTGGAAGGTTTATCTAAGACAATCGACGGTGTAAAAGTGTTAGACAACCTTTCTTTCACAATCAACCGTGAAGACAAAGTCGCTTTTGTCGGAGGCAATGAACTTGCAAAGACAACTTTATTTAAAATCTTAATGGGCGAAATGGAGCCGGACGAAGGAACATACAAATGGGGAGTGACAACTTCTCAGGCATATTTCCCGAAAGACAGTACTCGTGAATTTGACAATGACGACACAATCGTTGAATGGCTGACACAGTATTCCGAAGAGAAGGATGTCACTTATGTACGTGGTTTCCTCGGCAGAATGTTATTTGCCGGAGACGACGGTGTCAAAAAAGTAAAAGTACTCTCCGGTGGAGAAAAAGTACGTTGTCTTTTATCTAAAATGATGATTTCAGGCGCTAACGTATTGGTACTTGACGAGCCTACTGACCATCTTGATATGGAATCTATCACTGCTCTGAACAATGGATTGATCAAATTCCCAGGGGTACTTTTATTCGCATCCCGTGACCATCAGGTTGTACAGACAACTGCAAACCGTATCATGGAGATTGTTTTGGGCGGAAAATTAATTGATAAGATTACAACTTACGATGAATATTTAGAGAGTGATGAGATGGCTAGAAAGCGCCAGACTTACACTATGGACAATTCAGAGGAAGACAACTAAAAACAGAGCTGGTGCTCTGCGGATATTTTTTATCCGCATCGCATCAGCTCCATTATTTATTTGGACCATCTCTATTCAATTGTCAGCAATACTTTTGAGATGCGATTATCTTTTAGCTCTCGAATTTCAAAAGAAACATTCTCCACAACAACCTTTTCATGTTTTGAGCTTTCCGGAATATATCCCAAAATTTCAATCAAAAATCCGGAAACGGTATCATAATTCTCTGTCTTCAGATTCAAATCTAGTTTTTCATTCAAATCTTCAATCAGCATTGTTCCATCTACCATATATCTCTTCTCTTCAATCTGCACAATCTCCGGTGTCACGCAGTCATGCTCTTCATTAATCTCTCCTACAATCTCTTCAACCAAATCTTCCACAGTGACAATTCCTGAAAATCCTCCATACTCATCAATCAAAACTGCCATATGATTCTGTGTTCTTTGCAATTCCCGAAACAATTCATCAGCATCCTTGCTATCCGGCACAAAAAATGGCTTTTCCAAAAACGGTCGTATATCTTCTTGATCCACAAGCTTTTTTTGCATTGCAATCATAAGGTCTTTCATATGTAAAATTCCGATAATATTATCTATACTTTCTTCATAAACAGGAATTCTAGAATGTCTTGACTCTAAAACCGCCTCAATATTGTCTTCAAACGAATCAGCGATATCTATCGTAAACACTTCTCTTCTCGGTGTCATTACATCTCTTGCACTCTTATCATCAAAAGAGAATACCGAATTGATCATCTCATACTCGTGTTCCTCAAAAATCCCACGGCTGTTTCCCATCTCCAGCAAAGCTTTAATCTCTTCTTCTGAGACCGCCTCCTCTAAATCCTCCGTCTTCATACCAATTAAATGTAAAAATGCATTGGTTGATACAGAAAGCAACTTAATAAACGGCGATAATATTTTTGAAACCGTATAAATCGGCTGTACCGTAAAAAAACAGAAAGCCTCCGCTTTTTGCAGCGCGATCCGCTTCGGCACCAGTTCACCAAATACAAGATTAAAATACATTAACAAGATTGTCACTCCAAAAAAAGAAATCGTTCCGGAATACGGAATCTGAAACTGTTCCAGCCAGTGACTTAATACTTGCGATATTCCGGTTGCAGCCGATGCACTTGAGAAAAATCCCGCACATGTGATTGCCACCTGTATCGTCGACAAGAACTTTGTAGAATCCTCAAAAAGAGATTGAATAAGTAACGCCTTTTTATTTCCTTCCTCAGCCAACACCTTGACTCTGTTCTTATTGACAGAGACAACTGCCATCTCGGCTCCTGCAAAAAAAGCATTCACCAGTGTCAGAAGCACTAGTATGAATAGTTGCATTAAAATCTGTGTCCCGTCAGGGTCTGTTTCCATAGTAAAAATAATCCTCCTTTAATCTATGCCTTTTGACATAATTTTAGGAGGATTATATCATCTTTTGCTTCTACTTACAAGATACTTTATAATTATTTTATGTTTAGCGGATACGATCTGGGAATCCCACTTTTCTCTCGGGGGTTTGACAGTTGAATAGTGGAAAAAGTACTCGCAGGTCGCATAAAACCTG
>OGUD01001031.1_pt1 | contig 16727 bp, 13 predicted proteins | sample 1573671 | NCBI WGS metagenome assembly OGUD01 (sample SAMEA2582065, study PRJEB24529) | metagenome | biome: Human gut stool | place: China | collected 2011 | reverse complement strand
TTTCGGGAGTTGCATCAGGGGCTCCTGACGCATTTATCATTTGTACACCAGCCACTTTTCCGTTCAATGCGTCTACAACATTCGTCACCTGCCGGGTACTTATGTTTTCTGCTTTTACAACACCGGCAGAACCGGTAAAAGCAGCTTTCTTTTGTTCTCCGAAGGCAACGACAAGCACTTCACCCATTTGTTGGACATCTGTCTTTAATACTATTTTTAAATTCGGTTTAATCGCTGTCTCTTCGGGTTGCATACCTAAAAATGAGACGACCAGAGTCTGTGCAGAACTTGGTACATTTAAATTCAATACCCTGATTATATCTCATATATAACTTGTTTTTATAGCATCAAAAAATAGAGCTATACCAACAGGGTAGAAAATAAGAGATGGTAAGTAAAACACACCATAAAACATCATTTTGTAAATTTAAATTTGTTTTTTGATAAAATTTATTATATTTGCATATATAAAGAGGTCACACTAGTAATTCCTTGAAAAACAAATCAGGAAACAGTATATTAAACTATAATTATCCATTATGAAAAAGAAGCTTATATTATTGTTAGGAAGCCTTTTAGCTAGTATCACTCTGGCTCTTGCGCAAAAAATCACAGTAAACGGTACTGTATTCTCGGAAGAAGACAGCGAGCCCATCCAGGGAGCAACCGTATTGATAAAAGGAACGAATATAGGAACAATCACCGATGCAGACGGAAAATTCATTTTATCAAATGTACCAAGTTCTGCACAGACTAATTCAAATAGTTTTTAAATAAAAACTCTATATTTTAATGTTGTTTTTCTCAAATATATATGCTTCCTTTGGGATAACTTACCATCTGTATCCTATTCTGACATAAGTTTACTGTGGTGTTTTGTCAACTTATTTCAGGACAGGACATCCTTTACTTTTTAGCGGCTGATAATTGTGAGCCATACGGTTGATGATTGTCAGCCAAGCGGTCGATAATTATCAGCCAAGCGGCTGACGGTTATCAACCGCTGATTAGTCGCCGTAGTAATTGGAATTAGTATGCATAGTAATTCAAAAAAACATGGTAGGAAACCTGAAAAGATACCGAATCATTTTGTTCTTGTTTGTCAGGTTCAAAAACTTTACTACTTTTGTTTATCGAAAAAACAGAAAACAAAATATCAATCAGTTATGGCAGATATCAAGCAGTATGTAAAGTCAGCAGAAGAGAAAATGTCGTTCGCAATCGATTATCTTGACGAACAGTTAGCTCATATCCGTGCCGGAAAGGCTAATCCGAAGATTCTTGACGGAGTGAAGGTCCCTTATTATGGAGGTCTTGTTCCTCTGACAAATGTGGCTTCGGTTACTACTCCGGATGCAAAAACGATTATTATCACTCCCTGGGAAAAGCCGCTTATCAAAGAGATTGAGAAAGCGATCATGAATTCTGAAATAGGTATCACTCCAGAAAATAACGGTGAAGTGATCCGTTTGGGTATTCCTCCGTTGACGGAAGAACGTCGTCGTAATTTGGCAAAACAATCCAAACAGGAAGCTGAAACGGCAAAGATCAGTATCCGTAATGCACGTCGCGATGCTATCGAATCGATAAAGAAAAGTGTGAAAGCCGACGGAACTCCTGAAGACGTGGCAAAAGATACGGAAGCGGAAGTTCAGAAGATACATGATAAGTTTGTTAAAAAGGTAGATGACCTCTACGCTGCTAAAGAAAAAGAAATAATGACAGTTTAACTTGTAGGGGCGAAACATTTTTCGCCCTTCTTTTTTTATAAGATAATAAATAGAAAATGAAAGGACTGGTAATAAAGAATACAGGTAGCTGGTATACCGTACGTACCGATGACGGACGTGATGTGGAAAGTAAAGTAAAAGGAAATTTCCGTTTGAAAGAGATCCGCAGCACGAATCCCGTCTCTGTCGGTGACCGGGTTGATATCAATATCAATAATGAAGGAACTGCCTTTATTACCGAGATCGAAGACCGGAAGAATTATATTATCCGCCGGGCCTCCAATCTATCCAAACAGTCGCATATTATTGCTGCCAACCTGGATCAGGCTATGCTGATCGTGACTGTTAATTATCCTGTCACTACCACGTTTTTTATCGACCGTTTTCTGGCTACGGCAGAGGCTTACCGCGTGCCGGTCAAATTGGTTTTCAATAAGATCGATCGTTACAAAGGCGAAGATAAAGAATATCTGGATGCTTTGATCAATTTATATACGACGATCGGTTATCCTTGTTCCACTCTCTGTGCCAAGACGGAAGAAGGACTCGATGCGCTCAGAGATGATTTGAGAGATAAGATAACGCTTTTATCAGGACATTCGGGAGTCGGAAAATCGACTATAATCAATAAACTGGTTCCGGGTGTGAATCTTCGGACTGGTGATATTTCCGAATATCATAATAAAGGAATGCATACCACCACCTTTTCTGAAATGATCCCGTTGCCGGAAGGCGGCTACCTGATCGACACTCCGGGGATCAAAGGATTTGGAACGATCGAAATGGAAACGGCAGAGATTTCCCACTATTTCCCCGAAATATTTAAGTTTTCCGAAGATTGCAGATTCAGTAATTGCTCCCATCGGCACGAACCGGGTTGTGCAGTGTTGCAGGCACTTGAAGAACATTATATCAGCGAATCCCGTTATAAGAGTTACCTCAGTATCCTGGAGGATAAAGAGGAAAGTAAATATCGGGAAGACTATTAAACAGCCGGCAGGCTCATGCCTGTGATCTTACGGTAAAGGTCGAGTGCATATACATCGGTCATACCTGAAATATAATCGAGTACACATTGTATTTTCCCATAAGTTGTTGGTGCGTTTGTGTCGTATTGCTCCGGAATACGTTGCAGTAATAGCTTACTGTATGCATGACTTTGGTTCATCACCGCTTCTGTCAGGCTGTCGATCAGATGACTGAAAATATGGTACCCCGCCAGTTCTATGTCCAGAACTTCTTTTGCACGGTAAATCTTTTTGTAAGCCGTTTTAGAACAAGCCGCATACGCTTCTTTAGCCTGCTCGCCGATCTGCTCTATTAGCGGGGCGTTATAAGTTCCGTCAAGTATACCTTGTTCATTTTCCAGGAAAACGCGTGAACATTCATCTACCAGAAGTCCGATAATGCAAGAGCGGAGATAAGCGATCTGTTCGTTTGTATCGTCCACCATTTTCATGACACGGGTGATATGATCCAACCGTTCTCCTTCAAAGAAGTTTAGTAGCAGTTGGATAGCCTCTTCGGTTGTCAGGATATGAAGCTTGCATGCATCTTCTATATCCATGATCTGGTAACAGATATCGTCGGCGGCTTCAACCAGATAAACCAATGGGTAACGGACGAATTTGTTATCATCTTCCGGATTGCGGTTTATGCCGAGTTCTGTGGCGATACGCATATAGGTCTCTTCTTCAGACTGGAAAAAGCCGAATTTTCCTTTTTTGCCTGAATAAACTGATGCATAAGGATATTTGACGATAGAAGCTAATGTGCTGTATGTTAAAGCAAATCCACCTTTTCGTCTTCCGATGAATTGATGGGTAAGCAAGCGTATCGCATTGGCGTTTCCTTCAAAATGAAGAAAATCTTCCCAGCGTCCTCCGGCTGATCGGATCTCACTTTCCAGATAACTGCCGTTCCCTTCCAGGAAATAAGCGGAGATAGCCCTTTCTCCGGAATGCCCGAAGGGGGGATTTCCCATATCGTGTGCCAGGCAGGCAGCAGAAACAATAGAACCTATTTCCGGAAAATTGATACTTCCGTCGGGATACTTCTGCATCAATCCTTTGGATACATTATTACCTAATGAACGGCCTACACAGGATACTTCAAGGCTGTGTGTCAAACGGTTGTGTACGAAAATGCTTCCCGGTAAGGGGAACCCCTGCGTTTTGTTCTGTAATCTGCGGAAAGGGGAGGAGAAAATTAAACGGTCATAATCCCGCTGGAAGTCGGTACGTTCGTGTTTACGTTCGTGATACTCTTCCATTCCAAAGCGTTTACCTGATAATAATTGGGTCCAGTCCATAGTTCAAATTAATAATGTAGTTCTACAAAGGTAATTAAAATGTGGATACGGTTTTAGTATTTGGGCTAGACTTTATTTGTAAAGGGGGTAAGTCCTACAAGAACTATTGTACTTTGAATACAAATGTATTTAATAATTTTATTAATAAGTGATATTTAAGGCTGAATGTTCAATACAAAAGTGAAATTTAGATATATTTAACCATTAAAATATTAATATTTGCTGTTTGTTTCTCGATTATATCAAAGCGAACCACTCTATGTAACGTAGTTCTTGTAGAACTCTGTGTAACCTGAAGTTAATTGGATACAACCGTTAATAAATTAACCGGATTTAAAAAAGTGTATTATGAAAAATTATTTATTGTCAAACCTAAACAATCTGTCTGTATGAGAAAGAGCTTTGTTATGTTAGTACTATTCTGCATCGGGATATGTACGAATGTGCTTTGGGCACAAGGAAAAGTAAGCGGTGTTGTAATGGACAAAGATTTGAATGAACCTCTCGCTGGCGTTAATGTGTTACAAAAAGGTACTACTATCGGTACTGTAACTGATTTGGATGGAAAATACTCCCTGGATGTAGGCAGTAATGCAATTTTAGTCTTTTCTTATTTAAGTATGAAAACAATAGAGGAACCGGTTAACGGACGTACCGTTATCAATGTCTCTATGGTTTCTGATTCTGAACAATTAGGTGAAGTTGTTGTAACTGCGTTGGGTATCAAACGTGAGTCTAAGACTTTGACTTATGCTGCCCAAACAGTTGGAGGCAAGGACTTAAACGAGATCAAGAATGTAAACATGATTAACTCTTTGCAAGGAAAGAGTGCCGGTTTGCAGATCACTCCGAACTCGACCGGTGCAGGTGGTGCATCCAAGATTTTGTTCCGTGGTAATAAATCTATAAGTGGTAGCAACCAGCCGTTGGTAGTAGTGGATGGTGTACCTTTGATGATGAATGTATCAACCTCCCAGGTGGATATGGTATATGGTAGCCAACGTGACGGCGGTGATGCCATGTCGACAATCAACCCGGACGATATTGCTCAGATCACTTTATTGAAAGGAGCTTCTGCTGCTGCATTGTATGGTGCTGTTGCTGCCAATGGTGCCATTATGATTACAACTAAATCTTCTCAGGCAGGTAAAGTGGCTATCAACGTATCAAGTAATACAACCGTTGAGACAGCGATGACTCTCCCTAAGTTTCAGAGTTCATACGGTATGAGTGATGAAGGTACTTATAGCTGGGGTAACAAATTATCTTCTAAAGCACCTAATTATGCAAAGGAATTTTACAGACCGGGTTTCACCACCAATAACTCCATCTCTTTGGCTGGTGGTAACGATAATATCTCGTCTTATTTTTCTTATGCAAATGTGGCTTCCAATGGTATTATGCCGAATAATGATTATATGAGTCACAACTTGTTGGCTAAGGTCGGTTTCCATTTATGGCAGAAAGTACATGTCGATGTAAGTGCTCGTTATAATAACCAACATATCGAGAACCAAGCTATGGCTGGTTTCCTGGGTAACCCGATTACCGGTGCTTATCTGTTCCCGAGAGGTGAAGATTGGAATGGTTACAAGAATAACTTTGAAGTGTATGATCCATCATTGAATACGAATATTCAGAACTGGACGAACCTGGGCCAGGAACAGTTCTCTAACCCGTATTGGATGCTGAACAGACAAACTCCTGTTTCTGATCGTAACCGTTACGAATTTGGTGGTAGCGTGAAATATGATATTATGACCGGACTTTCTGTTACAGGACGTTTGCGTTATGAACGTGGTGAAGATAAATTCATCCAGAATGAATATGCTTCCAGTACCGGTGGCCGTAACGCAATGGGACAGATAAAAGATAACCGTGTGTTCAGTGAACAGATGTATGGTGACGTATTGGTAAGTTATAATAAAATATGGGATGAAGATTATTCTTTGTCAGTAACGGCTGGTAGCAGTTTCACAAAGACAAACTCTTCCAGTATAGAAATTATTGGTGATGGTGCTAAGTTCTCTGTTGTTGATGGTAAACCTACAGGTAATACGTATTATCCGAATATTTTCTCTCCGGCCAACTATTACAAGACCAGAACTACGGAAACATTATCGGAAAAACGTTTGAATTCTGTTTTTGCAACCGCTCAGTTCGGTTACAAAGAAGGTCTGTTTCTGGATGTAACGGCTCGTAATGACTGGTCTTCTGCTCTGGCATTCACTGACGGTGTTTCATTCTTCTACCCGTCTGTCGGTGCAAGTGCCTTGTTGGATAAGTTTATCGATTTTGGTAAAAATGTGGATATGTTCAAACTCCGTGCTTCTTATTCAATGGTGGGTAATGATGTTCCGGTCTTTATGACTAACCTGCGTTATACTTTGAAAGACCAGGGTTCTATTACTCCTCCTGAAAAAGCTCCATTCAAGACATTGAAACCTGAAAAAACAAACTCTCTGGAAGTTGGTTTTGATGGAACATTCTTCCGTAACCGTTTGAATGTAAACCTGACTTATTATAAAACAAACACAAAGAACCAGTTCTTTGCAATCGATGCTCCTTGGGAAACTGGTCTGAGACAACGTTATGTAAATGCAGGAAACGTGGAAAACTCAGGTTTTGAAGTTGTTTTAGGTTGGTATAACCAGTTTACAGATAATTTCAGCTGGACAACGAACTTCAATTTTGCTTATAATACCAATAAGATTAAAGAGTTGGTTAAGGAATTGCCGGACGGTTTGTCATTGGCCAATTATGGCGGTGCTAAAGTGATCTTGAAAGAGGGTGGACATTACGGTGACTTGTATGTTCGTCAAGTGAAAAGAGATGATAACGGTAAACCGGTTATTGAAAATGGTGCTCCTCAATTAGGCGGTGACGGTATTGCCGATCTGGAATATGCAGGCGATATGAATGCGAAAGTAAACATGGGCTGGACAAACACGTTCCATTATAAAGACTTTACATTGTCATTCCTGATTGATGCAAAAGTCGGTGGTAAAGTAATGTCGATGACAGAAGCTACATTGGATGGTTGGGGCGTTTCAGAACGTTCTGCTGCTGCTCGTGATGCAGGGGCAGTCATGTTTGACGGAGTATCCTTCGATCCTCAGAAGTTCTATTCAACAACTGGTGCAACAAACTTTAATTCACAGTATGCAAATGGACTGTATATTTACGATGCAACAAATGTTCGTTTGCGTGAATTGTCGTTCGGTTATACATTCCGTAACCTGTTTGGAGCAGGTAAGAACCTGAATGCTTCTCTGATTGGACGTAATTTATTCTTCTTCTATAAAGATGCTCCGATGGATCCGGATGTTTCTGCTTCTACAAACAACGGATGGCAGGGATTCGATATGTTCTCATTACCTACATCTCGTAGCTTTGGTCTTAATTTAAAACTTAATTTCTAAATCTTAGTCCCTATGAAAATGAATAAATTTTTGACATATGCTATCGCTTCAGCTCTTACGTTGACTGCTGGTTCTATGATGACTGGCTGTACCGATAGTTTTGAAGATCTGAACACGAATAAATATGAGGTGGATCCGGATAATTTACCGTTTGAATCCCAGTTTGTTGAGCCGATCACTTATGTGTATGCTCCTCAGCAAAATATGTTCCAGTACTGGACTAACCTGAGTACGGACTTGTTCGGTGGTTATTTCATGACTCCGCATAATTTTGGTGGTAACGGTAATGTCGATTATAAGCTGAACCGTGGTTTTTGCGGAGGTATGTATGAAAACTTCAATCTGCATATATTCAACAATACACGTCGTTTGATCAAGACTTGCGACGAGAAAGGTCTTGTCGATTATGCAGCTATTATGCGTGTGGTTCAGGTGTATGCATTATCTACCATGACGGACTCTTACGGACCGGTTGCTTATCAGTCTGTACTGGATGGGAACGATGTCTCTTTCTATTATGATCCGCAGGAAAGCATTTATAAAGCCATGTTTACTTTACTCGACGAAGCGATTACCGGCTTTAAGACCGGAACATCGGAGGTGTCAAATATGCAGCAGTTCGATTATTGGTGTCAGGGAAATCGTGAATTGTGGGTGAAGGTAGCCAATCAGTTCAAGCTGCGTCTGGCAATGCGTATCGTAAAGGCAGACCCGACTCTGGCTAAACAGAAAGCGGAAGAAGCTGTTGCCGGCGGTGTGTTGACTGCTGCTGATAAAGATATCCTGATCGATCAGGGTTTGAGCAACGAATTGACTCGTATGTTCGAATGGGGTGACTGCGGTGTTAATGCAAACCTGGTTACTATTTTGGAAGGTTATAATGATCCGCGTATTGCTCTGTATATTACAAAGAATACAAATGATATCAAAAACGGAGATAAAGTAGTTGTAGCTAAAGACTCCAAGTACTTGGGTATCCGTGGTGGCTGTAATCTGCCGAATAAACCGAACCAGTGGGGTAATTTCTCCAATCTGGTATGTACTTATTCGACTCCGATGCCGGTCATGAAGGCTGCAGAATCTTATTTCCTGCGTGCTGAAGGAGCTTTGCGCGGTTGGAATATGGGTGGTAATGCTAAGGAATTGTATGAAGAAGGTATCCGTCTTTCTATTAAGAATGAATTGAAGTACAAAGGTGTTTATGCGGGTGTGACTTCCATTTCTGACGAAGAAATCGATGCTTATATTAATGGAACGACTCTTCAGGCTGACTTTGTTGATCCTGTTGATGCGCAGAATAGTATTAAAGCAATGAACACAGTTCCGGTTAAATGGGATGAAAGTGCCAGCAAGGAAGATAAACTGCAACGTATCATTACACAGAAATGGATTGCAAACTTCCCGTTATCAACAGAAGCCTGGGCTGAATATCGTCGTACAGGTTATCCTAAATTGTTCCCTAACCGTGTGAACAGCAGTAACGGAACAATTGATACAGATGAACAAATCCGTCGTTTGATCTATTCGGAAGTAGAAATCAATACGAATAATGACGAGTTGCAGAAGGGTATTCAGATCTTGAACCAGGAAAACTCCAGCTCTAACTTTTCCGGTGATATCGGCGGTACTCGCGTTTGGTGGGATAAGGCAAATGTAGGAAACTTCTAATTTACATATATCATATTGAATTGGATAAAATAAGAAAGGCTTCCGGCTCTATCAGGGCTGGAAGCCTTTCTCTTTTATAATAGGAATTATCTTATCGGGTAGAGTTTGGTATATCGGAGGCCCAGATGGCTTTGATCGTTTCCTCCTGATTGTAACCTGCCGGGCAAACCTTGCTACGTGTATTGGCCCTGTAGGTGTTTTGCGTCTCATTCGGACAACAGATGCCTCTTAGGCCAGGCATTTCGATATGTCCGTTCGGATCGGTCTGTTTGATCCACTGCCAGGCATATCTAAGCCAGTCATTCCGGTAGGATTCCGGTTGTTTGGCATACCAGGATATCTCGTCCCAACCCCATGGAAAATAAGAAGTCGTATCGGCAGTATTGACCGGCTCTTCATGGCCGTAGTTGTCTATCTCCACCAGATACGGAAGCGATTCGCATTCCCAACCGCTGGGTGTTTTGCATCCCTGGCTTTTCCCGTAAATGCCGTCCAGATGGTTGATGCGTAATTCCGCTCGTTGTGCCTCACCCTCTTTTATATTTTCAGGAATGGCACAGATGCGCATGGGAAATGAATTGAAGTCGATCAGGCTTTTACCGTCTTTCAACATGCCTCCTTTAGGTGTATGGGCATCGAGAAGAACCCAATGGCGGCGGGCGTGGCTGGCGGCATAATCGCGGATATGGCCGATTACGTCTGTCCAGTGTTCCCGTTGAGGGTCATGCATGCCTATCAGTTCGATCTGTCCCAGGTGGAAGGCTTCACAGCCGATGTTGATGAATGAACAGGCCAGGTATTGAAACCATAACTGTGTTTCGGTACGGCTGATATCCGGTACGCTTCCTCCTTTGTGCCAGTGATCTACATATTTACCTTCCTGGCTCAACATGTCTTTATAAGAGAAGTTGCGCTTTTCCGGTTGTAGACCGTATGATTGGAATACCCAGTCGGGAATAGGTATTGTGTTGACATCTTCGGAAATGGCTTCGAACAGGCAAGCCTGAAAGATGATATCCGGGTCGTAAGCATGTAATTCCTGTATGATCGATTGGGCTTTCGTCCAAAAGCCCGGATCGTTGAGAATATGTTCGTTTTCCCAACGGAAGATGGCACGGCCGATGAACTTGGCTCCGGTGTTTTTGATCATGCGGATATCATCCGTATAAAGATCCGGATTGTTTTTACCCGGTACCAATACACAGGAGAGCGTGATGGAACGGTCCAGATAGTTTTCCAGTACTTCCCGGTCTATTCCGTTCCGGTCAAAATGATAAGCCTTATGCTGGGCATTTATGCAAAGAGGGAATAAGGCTAACAAAAAGAAAAGTTTGCAGATCTGTTTCATATGTTTCCTGATTATTTTCAAATATAAAGAATAATCAGGAAATGCAGAAAACTATTCTAATATTCCTTTACCCTGACGTATAATTTCGAAATCGTCTGTCGTGCAGTCTACTACTGTCGAGGCCTCAAAACCACCGTAACCACCGTCGATCACGATATCTACCGTATTCTCATACTTTTTGTAGATCAGTTCGGGATCGGTGGAATACTCGATCATATCGTCATCGTCATGTACGGACATGGTCAGTATCGGGTTTCCCAACTCTTTGACCAACGTACGGATGATATTATTGTCCGGTACACGGATGCCAACTTCTTTCCTGTTCTTATATATTTTCGGTAATTCGCTACTTGTCGGAAGAATAAAAGTGAAAGGACCGGGCAAGTGTTTTTTCATCAGCTTGAAAGCTGAATTGCTTACTTTGGCATATTCACTCAGATTGGAAAGATCATAACAGATGATGGAAAGGTTACTCTTTTGCGGGTTGATCCCTTTCATTTGGCATATCTTTTCAACGGCACGGACATTCAGTGCGTCACAGCCGATCGCATATACCGTATCGGTCGGATAAATGACCAGACCTCCGTCACGGAGAACACCGATCACTTTGTCTATTTCCCTGGAATTGGGATTTTCAGGGTAAATCTTTATTAGCATAGTTTTTTCAGTTGATAGTTGACAAGTGACAGTTGACAGTTAAAACAAGAAAATTAATCGGCTGAAAGCCACATATCTGTCAACTGTCATCTGTCAACTGTCAACTTTTACGGCTTAGCCGTAAATTATGTTGCCGTTCTCGTCGGTAAATTCTTCTAATCCTTTGCTATACTGGTTCATGGCTCGAAGGCTCATGCCCATGCTTGAGAAGCCACCGTCGTGGTATAGGTTCTGCATCGTTACCTTACGGGTAAGGTCGGAGAACATCATTACGCAATAATCTGCGCATTCTTCTGCCGTTGCATTTCCCAGCGGACTCATCTTGTCGGAGAAGTCCAACAGGTGTTCCATGCCTTTTACTCCGCTACCGGCGGTTGTCATGGTCGGTGACTGGGAGATGGTGTTGATACGCACTCCCTTTTCGCGTCCATAAATATAGCCGAAGCTGCGTGCAATCGATTCCAGCAAGCTCTTGGCATCCGCCATGTCGTTATAACCGAAGAAAGTACGCTGTGCTGCCACATACGATAAAGCAAGTACGGAACCGCCCTGGGCGATAGCATCCTGCTTTTTAGCTACCTGAAGCATCTTATGGAAAGAGACAGCGGAGATATCCAGTGTCTTATCCAACATATCGTAATCCAGGTCATCATATGTACGTTTCTTGCGCACGTTCGGGCTCATGCCGATTGAGTGCAATACGAAATCTATTTTTCCTCCCAGTATTTCTACTGATCTGGAGAATACCGTTTCCAAATCTTTTACGTTTGTAGCGTCTGCCGGCAGAACTTCAGCATTCAGCTTCTTAGCCAGGGCATCGACTTCGCCCATACGTACTGCAACCGGTGTATTACTCAATGTAATGGTTGCGCCTTCTTCTACAGCCTTTTCTGCCACTTTCCAGGCAATAGACATTTCATTCAGCGCGCCGAAGATAATGCCTCTTTTACCTTTCAATAAATTATGACTCATACCTTTATTTAATTTATTTACGGCACAAAAGTACACAATTTGTGCAAGATAAACAATTTATGTCCGGCTTTGCTGTATAACTAATGCGTGAAATGGTTATAAAACGATAAACCCGGATACAAAATCTGTATCCGGGTTTATCGTTTATGTTCAGAACGTTATTCTCTGTAATATACCCTTTTTACCCGTGGAGACACTGACGTCAGAATCTCGTAAGGTATTGTTTTTAACTTGTCGGAAAGTTCACTGACCGGTAACTCTTCTCCGAAGACAATCACCGGATCGCCTTCCTGGGCATTTGTATCGGTGACGTCGATCATGCAGGCATCCATACAGATGTTTCCGACGATCGGGCAACGTTTCCCATTGATGAACACCTCGCCTCCCCGGTTACTGAAATGGCGGTCCAGCCCATCGGCATAACCGATCGGGATGATGGCAATGCGCGAATTGCGATCAACGTAGGTCCGGCGACTGTAACCGATAGAATCGCCTGCCGGTACTTGTTGTATCTGAAGGATAGTGGTGCGCAGGGTACTGACGTTGCGTAACCCTTTCATGCCTGAAGCACTGACTCCGTATAAGCCGATTCCCAGGCGGACCATATCCATCTGATAGTCCGTAAAACGTTCGATCCCGGCTGAGTTCAGGATATGTTTGATAACCTTATATTCCAAGCCGTTCTCCAGTTCGGCGGCAGCCAGGGTAAATGTATCCAGTTGTTTCTTTGTGAAGTCATCGAAGACAGACGAATCGCTGCCCACCAGATGGGAGAAGACAGAACGTGCCGTAACGCCGCTTTGTTCTCTCAACCGTTCGCAGATGGCAGGGACGTCGCCCGGCTGGAATCCCAAACGGTGCATTCCCGTATCTATCTTGATGTGGATCGGGTAGGAGGTAATCCCCCGGCGTTCCGTTTCCTTGATCATGGCATCCAACAGGCGGAAACTGTATATCTCCGGCTCCAGATTGTTTTCAAATAATACATTGAAACTGCTGAACTCCGGATTCATAACGATGATGGGGATCGAAATACCTTCTTTCCGAAGCTCCGCCCCTTCATCGGCTACCGCAACGGCAAGGTAATCGCAACGATGCTCCTGTAATGTCTTGGCCAATTCGTATGAACCGGCACCGTATCCGAATGCTTTTACCATGCAGACCATTTTGGTCTCCGGTCTCAGCTTCGAACGGTAATAGTTGAAATTGTGTACAACGGCATCCAGATTTACCTCGAGTATCGTTTCGTGTACTTTCTTTTCCAATAATTCGGAGATACGTTCGAAATGGAAATGGCGCGAACCTTTTATCAGTATCAGTTCGTCCCTGAAATTCTTAAAGGTCGGCGATTTAAGGAAATCATCCGTACTCAGGTAGAATTCCTTTTCTATATCGAATGCATTGCCATATTCTTTCAGATCCCGTCCGATGCCGATAATACGGTCTATGTTTTTACGCCGTACCAGGTCGGCCACCTTTTTATAAAGCGATTTAGGCAGAGTGCCCGATTGCAGGATATCGGAAAGGATCAGCGTACACTTGAGGCTCTTATCCACATGACGGCTCTGCTGGAAGTCGAGGGCGATGTCCAGCGAGTTGATATCCGAATTATATGTATCGTTGATCAGTATGCAGTTGTTGATACCCTGCTTAACGTCCAGGCGCATGGCGACAGGTTCCAGCTGTGTAAATTTATGAGCGTCATTTACACTGGTGGGCTTTAAGTAAAGCATTACCGCCAGGCAGTGGATGACATTCTCGATGGAAGCGTCGTCGATGAAAGGAATGACATATTTCTGAGTCAGTCCGAGCAGCGTGCAACGGATGATCGTTTCCGATTCTTTTTTCTCGATCGTTTCGATATAAAGCGGTGCTTCCGAGTCTGTCCGGCTCCAGGCTATTGCCTTGTGCGAAAGGCAGGCCGATTCGATGCAGTTGGAGATGAAAGCGTCGTCACCGTCATATATGATTGCTTCGCAGTCGTTGAACAGCGTCAGCTTTTCCAGGCATTTCTGGGTAGTAGAAATGAAATTTTCCTGATGCGCCTCTCCTATATTAGTAATGACACCGATGGTTGGGGCAATGATCGGGCGAAGGTTTTCCATCTCGTCCGGCTGTGAAATACCCGCTTCAAAGATACCCAGCGTATTCTTGTCGCTCATCTGCCAGACAGACAGCGGCACACCCAGCTGCGAGTTGTAGCTGCGCGGCGAACGGACAATATTGAATTCCTTATGCAACAGCTGATAAAGAAACTCCTTTACGATCGTCTTTCCGTTACTTCCTGTAATACCTATTACGGGGATATTAAACCGCTTCCGGTGATAGATCGCCAGCTTTTGAAGTGCTTTCAACGTGTCTTTGACCACCAGGAAGTTCGCTTCCTGAAGAGATTCGAACTCCGGAAGCATTTCGCTCACTACAAAATTGCGGACGCGCAGTTTATAGAGCTCTTTTATATATCTGTGTCCGTCGTTGGTCTTTGTCTTTAGGGCAAAGAAGAGACTTTGTTCCGGAAAAGAAAGCCGGCGACTGTCAGTCAGCAAAATGCTGATGGTACTATCTTGTAGGTTTCTTGCTTTGGCACCAATAACTCCTACTATTTCTTTTATCGAGTATTCCATTTTTTACATTAGTTTAGACTTTATTATTTCCATCTCTTTTGTACTATCAAAGGAAGGAAATTTCTCGTTAATTCGTTCCATCTTTAACAAAGTTTGCGAGATGAAACGTTTATAGGCTTCACTTTCGGGTTGAAACGGGCGGTGATTAATAGCCTTTTGTATCTCTGCCCATTCTTTAAGAAAACCTTTCGTTTCATCGGATAAGAAATTTTCTGTAAAACGTTGCCAAATATAATCAACAGCCAGCTCCGAAGGGTGTAGCATGTCGTTGGCATAGAAGCGGTAATCGCGCAGCTCGTCCATCATGATCTCGTAGGCAGGGAAGTAAGCGATACGTTCAGGATAGGTCGTTTGAAGCGTATTGACAGCCAGCAGTAGAGTCGCTTTACTGAGCTGGTTCCCATGTGCCCCGTCTTTCCAGTGACGGATAGGGCTGACGGTGAAAAGAATCTTCAGTTCCGGGCATTGCTCCCAAAGGGAAAGCAACAGTTCTTTCCATTCCGACACGATTTCTGCTACGGATAACATCGAGCGGTCGAACATCTTTTCGGGTAGTTTATGGCAGTTTGCCACCACTTCGCCCGTACTTTTCAACCGGTAGACATAAGCTGTCCCCAAGGTAACCACGATGTATTTCGTCTCCCGGAGTTCTCCCGCCGAAGCAAACAGCCTGTCGTTTATATTCTCCAGGCATTCCGTTTCCGAAGTGGAAGAAAAGCGGCTGTGGTGCGTAAAGCTGTGAAATACGCCTTCGTGACGGAACAGATCGTTGGAAGTGAACCGCTCCGGATGCAGCAACCTGCGTAACGCCGCTGCGATGGATGCCGGATTATACAGTGTCCCGAACGGATTAATGTCGACATTGAACCGGTTCTCAGCCAGCTTCGTCCCGATATTTTCTGCAAAGCAGGAGCCGAGCAACAGCGTATGTTCCTGCCACGAAAAGCGGAAAGGCGGCTTGGGTAGTTGGATTGCAGTGTATAGTTCCATATTATTCTGTTGGATCGTTTGGTAACGGATCTGTCGGTGGTTGTTGTGCCGAACGTCTGATATAGAACGCCCGTTTCCCGCACCAGTTTTTTTTTATCTGGTTGTCTTCCAGTAGCTGTTCCAGGTCCTTTTTAGTCTTCTGACGTGTACACTGGTTCATGCTGGCTGCTACTGTCAGGTTGATCGTTCCGTAGTTCTTTATATACCACAGGATACGTTTCTGCCGGATATCCGAATTGTAGTTTTTTTTCTCGCTGGTCCCTTGCCGCCGTTCGATGCGTACGCCCCGGAAACGCTTCTTCATTTCCGGATCAGCACGGAACTCTATGTTCTTGAACTCGATGGATGCCGACCGGATATCTTTTTTATTTTCCACCTGTTGCTTGCATCTCAGTGTTACGGAAAACGTTCCGATCCCTTCCAGATGTACGCTCTGGCTATTACTGAGGCAGAAGTACAACCGTTCGCTGATTGCCTTGATTGCCCCTTTGATATCGGCCGTCGTGAAAGTGCTCATGCTCTCGATCATCCGCGCCAGCTCGTTGGTGTTGACGGTCTGGATATTGATAGCTCTGGCATGTAACGTCGGCTTCTCTTCCCCGTTTTTGGGAGGATTGGCAAATAAGTCGTATTCAATACTCATACACTTCCTTCTGTTTAAGGTTTAACGTCGTAACTATTAAGGATTTTCCTCCCTAATCTTATTTATGAAATAAATTCTCTTCATAAAAGTAAGGTTAAGGATGCAAATAAGTAAGGTATGCTTTTCATTTTCGCAATGTATTCCTTACTTATTTAAAAGTCCGTACCAAAGGTAATAAATCTCCTGATATAAAGAATTAATTATCCAGGGCTTTTTTCTTAGTTCCGTTGGATGATTTGTGAAGTATTCAATGCCTTGTTGGACATCCCTATGGCTTTACATGAATGCATAGTTCCCAGTCCCAAGTATTGAAGTTAAAAATGTAAAACACTATTTAAAAATTTAAGAAATCCCTCTTCTAA
>OGUD01001029.1_pt1 | contig 16754 bp, 17 predicted proteins | sample 1573671 | NCBI WGS metagenome assembly OGUD01 (sample SAMEA2582065, study PRJEB24529) | metagenome | biome: Human gut stool | place: China | collected 2011 | reverse complement strand
AGAGCCGTGGGAGGCTGTGACAGATGGAAATCTTACGACATCTCCTGCTTGGCCGGGAAATCCGGAGATCCTTAAGAGCTTCTTAGTGCTTCTGGGAGTACGGATTTTCTCATAGGATGCCTGCAGCCGGTTGAAATTAATTCGCCATAAAAAGGCCTGTCTGCACGGATATAAGTGAGAGCGGTATGTGACTTTGCGGCATGGCTGAATAGTTATAAATAGTAATAAAAAAATACACGGATGTCTGAATTTTACATAGAAACGGTTTTATATGTATTCGTGCATTTTATCTGTTTTATCGTATGATAAGGATATGAGCGTCAGAGATTTAACAAAATCTCAAACTATACAATAAATTTTAAGGAGGATACTTATGATTTCAAGAGGTTTTTCAGAGCCGACCGACAGAGTCAAGAGACTTAAAAAAGCGATTGTGGATGCGATTCCGTATGTAGAGTCCGAGAGAGCAGTTCTGGTAACGGAGTCTTACAAAGAGACCGAAGGTCTGTCCCCGATCATGCGCCGTGCGAAAGCTGCAGAGAAGATCTTTAACAATCTTCCTATTACGATCCACGAGGACGAGCTGATCGTCGGAGCAATCACCAAGAACCTTCGTTCTACAGAAATCTGCCCGGAGTTTTCCTATGACTGGGTTGAAAAAGAGTTCGATACCATGGGAACCAGAATGGCTGACCCGTTCCAGATTCCGAAGGATACCGCCAATGAGTTAAGAGAAGCTTTCAAATATTGGGAAGGCAAAACCACCAGCGCACTGGCAGATTCCTACATGTCTCAGGAGACAAAGGACTGTATCGCAAATGGCGTATTCACAGTAGGAAACTACTTCTACGGCGGCGTTGGTCATGTTTGTGTTGATTACGGCAAAGTATTAAAGATCGGTTTTACCGGAATCATCAAACAGGCTATCGATGCTATGAATCAGATGGATCTGATGGATCCGGAGTATATTAAGAAGAAAAACTTCTACGAAGCAATTGTGATCACCTACAGCGCAGCTATCAACTTTGCTCATCGTTATGCAGCAAAGGCAAGAGAGATGGCAGCCGGCTGTCCGGATCCGGTAAGAAAAGCAGAACTGCTTCAGATCGCAGCTAACTGTGACCGTGTTCCGGAAAGAGGAGCTACCAACTTCTACGAGGCTTGCCAGGCATTCTGGTTCGTACAGATTCTTCTTCAGATTGAGGCAAACGGCCACTCCATTTCCCCGGGACGTTTTGACCAGTATATGTATCCGTACCTGGCTATGGATAAATCTATTTCCAAAGAGTTCGCTCAGGAACTGGTAGATTGTATCTGGGTTAAATTAAACGACGTTAACAAGACAAGAGATGAAATCTCCGCTCAGGCATTCGCTGGATACGCAGTATTCCAGAACCTCATCGTAGGTGGTCAGACCGAAGACGGACTTGACGCTACCAACGAAGTTTCCTATATGTGTATGGAGGCAGTTGCTCACGTTAAACTTCCGGCACCGTCCTTCTCCATCCGTGTTCATCAGAATACACCGGACGAGTTCTTATACAGAGCTTGCGAGGTTACACGTTTAGGACTTGGTGTTCCGGCTATGTACAATGACGAAGTTATCATTCCGGCACTCTGCAACAGAGGCGTTTCCCTGGCAGATGCAAGAAGCTACTGTATCATTGGTTGTGTAGAGCCGCAGTGCCCGCATAAGACAGAGGGATGGCATGACGCAGCATTCTTCAACATTGCTAAGGTTCTTGAGATCACACTGAACAATGGTAAAGTCGGCGACAAGCAGTTAGGACCGCAGACCGGTGATATGACTTCCTTCCACAGCGTAGATGATATCTTTGCAGCTTACAAGAAGCAGATGGAATACTTCGTATACCACCTGGCAGAGGCTGACAACTGTGTAGACTTTGCTCATGCTGAGAGAGCTCCGCTTCCGTTCCTTTCCGCTCTGGTTGATGACTGTATCGGAAGAGGTAAGAGTGTTCAGGAAGGCGGCGCTATCTATAACTTCACAGGTCCGCAGGCATTTGGTGTTGCTGACTCCGGTGACTCCATCTGCGCAATTAAGAAACATGTATTTGAGAATAAAGAAGTTACCATGGAGCAGTTAAAAGAAGCTCTGGCTAACAACTTTGGTTACAGCTGCACAGCAGGCGCTCCGGCAGCAGCTCCGGCTGATGATGAAGCGAAGATCTACGAAGCAGTGAAGAGAATCTTAAGCAACAACGGTTCTATCAACATTGCAGAGCTTCAGGCACAGTTAAGCACAGGCACCTGCGGATGGGAGAGCGGAAGACCGAATTACACAGCAGGAAATCCGGCACCGTCCAATGAGCAGTTCGCTAAGATCAAGAGAATTATGGAGAACACTCCGTGGTTCGGTAATGATGATGACGAAGTAGATATGCTGGCTAGAAAATGTGGTCAGATCTACTCCTACGAGGTTGAGAAATATAAGAACCCGAGAGGCGGTCAGTTCCAGGCAGGATGCTATCCGGTATCTGCAAACGTATTATTCGGTAAAGATGTATTAGCACTTCCGGATGGACGTTTAGCTCATGCTCCGTTAGCAGACGGCGTTTCCCCGAGACAGGGTAAAGATACAAATGGTCCGACTGCAGCAGCGATGTCCGTTGCAAAGCTTGACCATGAGAACTACTCCAATGGTACTCTTTACAATCAGAAGTTCCTTCCGTCCGCACTGGCAGGCGATGAGGGCTTAAAGAGATTCGCAGCGGTGGTTCGTACCTACTTTGATCACAAAGGAATGCACGTACAGTTCAACGTTATCGATAAAGAGACCCTTCTGGAAGCTCAGAGACATCCGGAAGAGCACAAGGATCTGGTTGTTCGTGTAGCAGGCTATAGTGCACAGTTCACCGTACTTGCAAAGGAAGTTCAGGACGATATCATCAGCCGTACCGAGCAGTCCTTCTAAATTAAGAGAGAGGGGAGCCGTCATGGATTCTATCAATTATAACGCATCAGGAACAGTCTTTGATATACAGAGATTTTCCCTCCACGATGGCCCGGGGATCAGGACGATCGTATTTTTGAAAGGCTGTCCCCTTTCCTGTAAATGGTGCAGCAATCCTGAATCACAGAACATGAAGCCGGTGATCATGTATAAGAAAAATGAGTGTCTTCACTGCGGGCGTTGCATCAACGCCTGCAGCAGAAAGGCAATCAGTTTTGAAAACAAAACCTTTATTGACCGGAGTATCTGCACCGGCTGCGGAGAATGTGCCAATGCCTGCCCGGCAGGAGCGTTGGTTGTGAAGGGCAAGACGATGACGGTTCAGCAGCTGATCAGGGAGCTGAAAAAGGACGCTACCACTTACAGACGTTCGGGAGGAGGAATCACTCTTTCAGGAGGAGAGCCTCTCGTACAGTATGAATTTGCCGCAGAGCTTCTGAGAGCATGCAAAGCGCAGGGTTGGGATACAGCAATTGAAACGACAGGCGCAGGCATCACGGAAGCAGTTGAAAAGGTAATTCCTTATGTGGATACAGTCCTTCTTGACATTAAGCATCTTGATACAGAGAAGCACAAAAAGTTTACAGGAATTGGAAATGAACAGATTTTAAAGAATGCAGCCAGAATCAGTCAGATGTCGAGTACAGTAGTTCGTGTTCCGGTTATTCCGGGCTTCAACTACTCGGAAGAAGAAATCAGAGCGATTACAGAGTTTGCAAAAACGCTGCGGGGTATGAGGACCATTCATCTGCTTCCGTATCATACCTTTGGCGAAAATAAATATGATCTGCTGGGACGTGATTATGCACTGGCAGACATTAAACCTCTGAAACCTGAGGAACTGGAGCATCTGAAAACCATGGTGGAACGGGAAGGTTTCCAGTGCATCATAGGCGGTTAATAACAGAATTAAAATGGAGGGATCAGAATGGATCAGCAGTTAATTGAAAAAGTTATGAGACAGGTATCTGATGAGCTTGGAATTAAAACAGAAGAGTGTAAAGCTGAGAGTGCTCCGGCAGAGTGCGCATCTCAGAATATCGGCATGACTGAGTTCGTAGGAACAGCCATGGGCGATACCATCGGACTTGTGATCGCAAGTGTAGATCCGATGTTAAAGGATGTTATGAATTTAGGCAAATTCCGTTCCATCGGAATTATCGGTGCAAGAACCGGTGCCGGCCCGCAGATCTGGGCAGTTGATGAGGCTGTAAAGGCTACTAATACAGAGATTATTTCTGTAGAGCTTCCGAGAGATACAAAGGGCGGCGCAGGTCATGGAAGCTTAATCTACATCGGTGCAGAGGATGTATCCGATGCCAGAAGAGCGGTAGAGATCGCACTTCAGGCAGTTCCGAAATATTTCGGCGATGTATACGGAAATGATGCAGGACATCTGGAGTTCCAGTATACCGCAAGAGCAAGCTACTGTCTTGAGAAAGCTCTCGGAGCACCGGTAGGCAGAGCATTTGGTATGACATGTGCAGGTCCGGCAGCAATCGGAACTGTTTTGGCCGATGTTGCAGTAAAGGCAGCAAATGTTGAAGTCGTTGGTTATACTTCTCCGGGTGCAGGAAGCCATTCAAACGAGGTTATCTTAACCTTTACAGGAGATTCCGGTGCAGTCAGACAGGCAGTAAAAGCAGCGATCGAAGCCGGAAAGAAGATGCTTGGCGCACTTGGCGATGAGCCGAAGTCATCCACAACACCGTACATCTAAAAACAGGATGTTGGGGCAAAAATCCTTTTGTAGGCAGACCTACGCCGAATTTCAGGCTTTTTGACTTCAGGCAGTAAATAAAATTTAGGAGGTTCTTATATGAATTCAGATGCATTAGGCATGGTTGAGACAAAAGGTCTCGTAGGCGCTATTGAGGCAGCTGATGCAATGGTTAAAGCAGCGAATGTATCCTTGGTTGGATATGAAAAAATTGGTTCCGGACTTGTTACCGTTATGGTACGCGGCGATGTAGGAGCTGTGAAAGCTTCTGTAGATGCAGGCGCAGCTTCTGCAAGAGCAGTTGGCGAAGTTGTATCTGTACACGTAATTCCGAGACCACATACAGATGTTGAGAAGATTCTTCCGCATATGGATTAATCGTCAGTAGGGAGGTGCTGCAGAACCAGATCCGGGTAGAAGCCAGAGCAGGTTTTGCAGCACCTTCTGAAATGAGGTGGAAATGTGAATATCAGCGAAAAACAGCTGCGTGAAACCATTATCCGGGTCCTTGCCAGGATAGAGGCAGAGGAAGGTCTTTTCCCGGTGACGAAGAAAAAGAAGATCTATATGGTCTGCACCGGCGGCTGGGATGAGCGGTATCTGAAATTTCTGAGAACGGTTCAGACGGACCGGGAAACAGTAATACCGGTGCTGACAGAGGAGCTTAGAGGTCAGGAAGTCAAGTTCACAGGATACGGATGTGAAAGCATTCAATATCTGAGCGGAGAGGTTCCGGCAGATCTGGAGGATTCCGTTACCGTATTTCCGGTGGTTCCGAGAGACCTGGTTTCCAAGACAGCTCTTTGCATAAGCGATACACCGCAGACACAATGGATCACTTCCTGTATGGAAGCCGGAAGCAGGATTGTTTTTCTGATCTCCGGTCTTTCTCCCTTTAGCGGACGAGAGCCAAAGGCATATGTAAACAGGATTTTGTCGTACTATCGAACCGTGTTGGAATACGGTATAGAGCTTACTGGTGAGTACGAACCGAAGCCGGATAAGAAGCCGGCTCATGAAGAAACGCAGCAGGTTTACCGACCGGCTGTTCTTCCTGTAACAGGCGGGATATCCGCTCAGACAGGAATGGTCAGCAAAAGCACGAAAAAACGTGTTATTTCTTCCAGAGATGTAGAACAGTATCAAAAAGGCGGTGTCCTTCTGGTGACAGAGGATGATATTATTACAGATCTGGCAAAAGACAGGGCCAGATTCTTACAAGTGAAATTTATGACAGAAGATGGGCAGCAGCGCTTTTAAACATTTTAAATAAAAGTTAAAAGAGAGCAGTTGAACATTGATAACTGAAATCCCGTTTCTGGACACATGTGTGAACAGTGACGAACATTGAGGTGAAGATATGAAACAGGCACTGGGATTAGTTGAGATTGCCGGACTGTGCATCGCTGTCGCAGCAGCAGATGCCATGGTGAAGGCAGCAAACGTAGAACTGGTGGAGCTGGAACCGGCTAAGGGCGGCGGATATATGACAATCAAGGTCGTCGGCAATGTTGGTGCAGTCAATGCAGCTGTGATGGCAGGATGCCAGATCGGTAAAGAACACCAGAAGCTGGTAGCCTGGAAGGTAATTCCCCGTCCATCCGATTTTGTGGAAGATACGTTTGTGATTCATAAGGCAGAAGAGCCGAAAGAGCCGGAACCAGATCCGACTCCGGAACCACCGGTAAAAACCCCGGAAGAAGCTCCGGAAGTGACTCCGGAGGAGGAACCTAAGGCAGCACCGGAAGAAAAGCCGGAGGAAACTTTGGTGGAGACACCGGAGGAAGCATCTCAGCCGGAGGACAAGGATTCCACAGAGGATAAGGTCGCAGAGGACAAGTGTGCAGAAGATGAGCCTGCACAGGAGGAAAAGGAGGTGTCGGAAACTCCGAACGAATCGGAGAATCCACAGACAACTGCAACACCGAAACGGCCTTCCAGGAGAACATCCAGAAAAAAATAAAAGATGACGGCGAAAAGCCGCTGAAAGGAACGTGAACAGAATGAAACTGGCAAAGATTACAGGAACGGTAGTAGCAACACGAAAGGATGAATCACTGGTAGGCTACAAGCTTATGATCATCCGCAAAATCAATGGCCATGGTGAATTTATCGGCGAAGAAGAAGTGGCAGTTGACTATGTGGGCGCCGGTATCGGTGAGACAGTTCTCATTGGCCAGGGTTCTTCTGTCCGCGTGGATGAGAAGAAGCGGCAGGCCGTAATTGATATGGCAATTATCGGAATTGTAGATAATATTGATATTTAATTAAAAACGCTGAAAGAAAGGAGGGAGATCAGAATGAAAAGCAGTGTCTATTCTAGTGTAAGTGAAGCGGTGATGGCGGCCAGAGGAGCCTTCGGACGATACAGCGAACTGACTCTGAATGAGCGAAATGAAATATTAGAAGCAGTCAGAACAGCGGTCAGACCCAAGATTGCGGAACTGGCAGAAATGACCGTAGCTGAAACGGGAATGGGAAATGTAGCTGATAAGATCGAAAAGCTGAAACTGGCGGTTGAAAAAACACCGGGGATCGAGGATCTGATCACAGAGGTGAACACCGGAGATCATGGAATGACACTCTATGAGCTATCTGCATTCGGAGTGATCTGTGCCGTTCATCCATGTACCAATCCTTGCGCAACCTTGATCAGCAATACGATCGGAATGCTGGCGGCAGGAAACTCTGTAGTGCATTGTCCTCATCCGAGAGCGGTGAGAGTCTCCCAGTATTTGACAGGAATCATCAGCGATGCAGTAAGAAATATTTGCGGGATCGACAATCTGGTTGTGACAGTCAGCGAAAGCCTGATGGGATCGACCAAGGAGATCATGAGTCATCCGGATATTGATCTGATCGTTTGTACCGGAGGCGCGGGATCTCTTCGTCAGGCAATGTGCTCCGGGAAAAAGGTTATTGGGGCAGGACCTGCAAATCCTGTAGCGATCGTAGATGAGACAGCCGATATTGAAAAGGCTGCCAGAGACATCGTGCAGGGTGCATCCTTTGACAACAACCTGATGTGTACTTCGGAAAAAGCAATCGTGGTCGTGGAATCAGCAGCAGACGGGCTGATCGCCCAGCTGGAGAGAAACGGTGCTTACTATACAAGAAGTGCCGAGCAGATCGACCGTCTCTACAATACAGCAGTAACCGAAGACTTTGTCATCAATAAAAAAATGGAAGGACAAACTGCAGAAACAATACTGGATACATGGGAAATTCATCACAGAAAAGGAATCAAGCTGGTCGTGGCAGAGACAGACCGTATGCATCCCTTTGCTACGCTTGAGCTTTTAATGCCGTTAGTACCGATCATCCGTGTAAAGGATTTTGATGAGGCTTTGGAGACGGCTCTTGATATTGAACAGGGGTATCGTCACACGGCGACGATCCATTCAGAATCCATCGAGCACATGAACCGGGCGGCAAAGAAGCTTCAGACAGCAGTATTCGTGAAAAACGGTCCATCTCTTCTGGGAATCGGTTTTGACAAGGAAGGTCATACAAGCTTTACGATCGGAACCGTTACAGGAGAGGGAACTACGTCAGCGAGACATTTTGCCAGAAGAAGACGTTGTACGCTGACCAGCGGATTTTCCATTCGCTAAAGGCAGGTGAAAACATGATACTCAAACGGGAGGACGATTACCTGGTTACATCCGAATCCGTGACAGAAGGACATCCTGATAAAGTGTGCGATCAGATTTCGGATGCAATTCTGGATGCATATCTCGCACAGGACCCGAAGTCAAGGGTGGCAGTGGAAACCATGGTGTCAACCGATATGGTAGTTCTGGCAGGCGAAGTTACATCCAGGGGAACTGTAGATGTGGTGAAGACAGCCAGAGAGGTGATCCGCGACATCGGATACACAGAAAAGGGAAAAGGCTTTGACGCTGACACCTGCATGATCTTTACCAATCTTCACAATCAGTCTCCGGATATTTCCATGGGAGTAGGAAAGGGAACGGAAGGTGAAAAGGAGGTACTGGGCGGCGGCGACCAGGGCATTATGTATGGATATGCCTCAGATGAGACAGAATCGCTGATGCCGCTTCCCTGCAGCCTGGCAAACCGGCTCACAATGCAGCTGGCGGCCATCCGAAAGCAGGGAAAAGCAGATTTCCTCTATCCGGACGGCAAAAGTCAGGTGACGATGCGGTACCGGGCAGATGGAACACCGGTCTCCATTGAAAGCATTGTGATTTCTGCCCAGCACCATGAAATCGTGCCAAAGAGTGTTCTGGAAGCAGTCATCCGCTGTCTTGTCATAGAACCGGTGATTGACAAAAGGTGGCTGACAGAAGAGACGAGGATCCACATCAATCCGACCGGAAGATTTGTCATCGGCGGTCCTGCCGGAGACACCGGATTGACCGGAAGGAAGATCATGGTAGATACCTACGGAACCATCGGAAAGCATGGAGGCGGAGCATTTTCGGGAAAGGATCCTACGAAAGTAGACCGTTCCGCAGCTTATATGGCCAGATATGTGGCGAAGAATATCGTCGCCGCAGGTCTTGCAAAGCGGTGTGAAGTGGCTCTTGCCTTTGTGATCGGAGGCATTGAACCGGAAGCGGTGACAATCAATACATTCGGAACCGGAACACTTTCCGACGCAGCACTTTCCGATTTAGTAGAAAATGTATTTTCGTTCCAGGTGGCGGACATCATCTCTCAGCTGGAGCTGAGAAAACCGCAGTTTCAAAGGACAGCAGCTTACGGTCATTTTGGCCGGGAGAATCAGGGCTTTAAATGGGAGGATACCGATAAGGCCTGGATTTTAAAACAGCTGTCAGCACAATAAACAGATAAGTCGAAGATATGTGAAATCTGACACAGGCTTCTGATCAGCATAAGCTGACAGACCCATTTCGTCAGGGATCAGGAAAAGAATAGAATAACAGGAGGACAATACTATGTCGAACGAAGCATTAGGAATGGTTGAGACAAAAGGATTAGTAGGAGCAATTGAGGCGGCAGATGCTATGACAAAGGCAGCAAACGTTGCATTGATCGGATATGAGAAGATCGGTTCCGGACTTGTTACCGTTATGGTACGCGGCGATGTAGGTGCAGTGAAAGCTTCTGTAGATGCAGGTGCAGCGGCAGCAGCCAACGTGGGACAGGTTGTATCCCAGCATGTAATCCCGAGACCTCATACTGATGTAGAGAAGATCCTTCCAAAGTCTTTATAATTCATTCATATATGTAAAGGGGTGAGGTGCAGTTCCTTTAGGGAGCTGCACTCCACCAGAACAGGGAAAAGGTGAAATCCATGGTTGATGAAAAACTTGTAAAGCTGATTACAGAACGAGTGATCGAAAAAATCAGAGAATATCAGACATATAAAATTCCCATTGGAGTTTCTAACCGCCACGTCCATGTTACGAAGGAAGATTTAGAGATCCTTTACGGTCCTGGATATGAACTGACGAAAAAAGGCGATTTAAAACAGCCCGGTCAGTTCGCTTCCAATGAGACTGTTACAGTCAGAGGACCGAAGGGAGAGTTTAAGAATGTCCGGATCCTGGGACCTGTAAGAAGTAAAAGCCAGGTGGAAATTTCTAAAACAGACAGTTTCCGTCTGGGGATCAAACCGCCGGTCCGGGAGTCGGGTGATCTGGCAGGAACTCCGGGAGTTGAACTGGTAGGACCTAAGGGAACGGTCGCTCTGCCGGAAGGTGCAATTGTCGCCCTGCGTCATATCCATATGACTCCGGAACAGGCTATGGCCATGGGAGTGAAGGATAAAGATGTGGTAGAGGTAGAGACGTTTGGTGAGCGCAGCGGCGTATTCGGAGATGTCCTGGTACGAGTTTCCGATAAGTTTTCACTGGAAATGCATGTGGATATCGATGAAGCGAATGCATGTGCGCTGAAGAACAATGATTACGTAATTCTGAGAAAGAAAAACTAAAACGAAAACAGGGAAGAGGGGTTGTATGCTGGTAGAAAACAAAGTGCTTGCAGAATTTGCAGAATTGATACGGGAGAAAAAGACACAGCCCTATTCGGGTGAGCTGAAGACCGGTGTGGATCTTGGAACCGCCAATATTGTGATTGCTGTAACGGACTCGGAGAACCGTCCGGTGGCCGGAGCATCTGCCCCCTCCCACGTTGTAAAAGACGGTATTGTTGTAGATTTTATCGGAGCGATCCGTACGGTGAAGGAACTGAAAGCCCAGTTAGAAGAGCGGCTTGGTGTGTCGCTGGATACGGCTGCCACCGCGATTCCGCCGGGAATCATGTCAGGGAATGTCCGTTGGAGGGAGCGGGATTTGAAGTGACAAATGTGGGGGACGAGCCGACAGCGGCAGCAGCTGTTCTTGGAATCACAGACGGGGCTGTGGTGGACGTAGGCGGCGGAACCACCGGAATCAGTATTTTGAAGGATGGAAAGGTGATCTTCACGGCAGATGAAGCCACAGGAGGAACCCATATGACACTGGTACTTGCCGGTTATTATGGAATCTCCCTGGAAGAGGCGGAGGAGCTTAAAAAGGATCCGTCTAAAGAAGCCGATGTATTTCCGATCATCAAGCCGGTGGTGAGCAAGATGGCGTCCATCGTGAAGCGGTTCCTGGAAGGACAGGAAGTCGATAAAGTCTATGTAGTAGGCGGTGCCTGCTGTTTTAAGGAATTCGAAACGGTTTTTGAAAAAGAACTGGGAATTCCGGCAGTGAAAACAAACGATACCCTGCTGGTCACACCTTTGGGAATTGCATGGAGCAGCAGATAAGGTCAGGACAATCGAAAGAAGAAGGTGTAAATACATGGAAATGGATATGAAAGTAATCGAGCAGTTAGTCGCGCAAGCGTTAAAAGAGATGAAGGCTGAGGAGCCGGCTGCATTTGTAAAACCGAAGGAAGAAACGTACGGTGTATTTGCTACAATGGATGAAGCGATCGAGGCTTCTGCAAAAGCTCAGAAAACGCTTTTATTCTCCAAAATCGAAGACCGCCAGAGATATGTGGACATAATTCGTGCTACGATCTTAAGACGGGAAAATCTGGAGTTGATCTCCAGAATGGCAGTGGAGGAAACTGCGATCGGAAAATATGAGCATAAGCTGATCAAGAACCGTCTGGCAGCAGAGAAAACACCGGGCACAGAGGATCTTGTAACAGAAGCTCAGACAGGAGATCACGGTCTGACCTTAGTAGAGTATTGTCCGTTTGGTGTGATCGGAGCAATCACACCGACAACAAACCCGACCGAGACCATCATCTGCAACTCAATCTCTATGATCGCGGGCGGAAACACCGTTGTATTCAGCCCACATCCAAGAGCAAAGAAGGTTTCCCAGCTTCTCGTTAAGATGTTAAACAAGGCGCTGATGGATGGAGGAGCACCGGCAAACCTGATCACCATGGTAGAGGAGCCGTCCATTGAGAACACCAACAGAATGATCGATCATCCGGGCGTTCGTCTTCTGGTAGCGACCGGTGGTCCGGCAATCGTAAAGAAGGTACTTTCCTCCGGAAAGAAAGCAATCGGAGCAGGAGCAGGAAATCCTCCGGTCGTAGTCGATGAGACCGCAGATATCGAAAAGGCAGCAAAGGACATTGTGGACGGCTGCAGCTTTGATAATAACGTACCGTGTATCGCGGAGAAGGAAGTATTTGCAGTTGATTCGATCTGCGATTACCTGATCCAGAATATGAAGCTGAACGGAGCTTACGAGATCCGGGATGTGGAGACGATTGAACGCCTGGATGCGCTGGTAACAAACGAAAAGGGTGGTCCAAAGACTTCTTTTGTAGGTAAGAGTGCAAAATACATTCTTGATAAGCTGGGAGTTCCGGCAGATGATAACGTAAAGGTTATCATTATGGAAGTAGGAAAGAATCATCACCTTGTTACAGAGGAAATGATGATGCCGATCCTTCCGATCGTAAGAGTATCCGATGTGGACACTGCGATCGAATATGCGCATGATGCAGAGCATGGAAACCGTCATACGGCTATGATGCATTCCAGAAATGTGGAAAAGTTAAGTAAGATGGCAAAGCTTCTGGAAACCACGATCTTTGTAAAAAATGCTCCGTCTTATGCAGGCATTGGAGCAGGCGGAGAAGGTCATACAACCTTTACGATCGCTGGACCGACCGGAGAGGGCTTAACCTCTGCCCGTTCCTTCTGCAGAAAACGCCGCTGTGTAATGTCTGATGCATTCAGCATTCGCTAAGAAACACAAAACGGAACGCACATAGGAGTGAATGTGTATGTCAAACGTGTATATTAAAACAAAAGTCCGCTCCGGAAAAGAGGCCATGAAATATCTGGGCAAGTATAAGAACAAAACGGTTCTGATCGTCTGTGATAAGTTTATGGCGGAAAACGGAAGCGTGAAGACTGTAATCAATGCGATTGACTCTAGTTGCCGGATCGAGATGTTTGATCAGGCAGTTCCGGATCCCACCACAGAAGTGGTGGGAAACGGGCTGGATAAGAGCGCAAAGGTACAGCCGGATGTAGTCATTGCCTTTGGCGGTGGCTCTGCGATCGATACGGCCAAAGGAATCATCTACTTTGGAATCAATAGCGGATTGATGAAAAAACCGATCTTCATCACCATTCCGACGACCAGTGGAACAGGATCTGAGGTTACCAGTGCAGCAGTTATTACAGACGTAGAAAGTAAGTCAAAGCATCTGATCTTAGATAATGATATTCTGGCGGATATTGCGATCCTGGATCCGACCCTGACACTTTCGGTTCCTCCGGCAGTTACAGCCAATACCGGAATGGATGTTCTGACACATGCGTTGGAAGCATATGTAGCCAGTGGCGCAAACGTATTTTCAGATGCATTATCTGAGAAAGCAGTTGAACTTCTTTTAGAATCACTGCTTGTCTGCTATAAGGACGGAAAAAATCTGGAGGCCAGAAATAAAATGCATGAGGCTTCTACACTGGCTGGTATGGCGTTTAATACAGCCGGACTTGGAGTCAATCACAGCATTGCCCATCAGCTCGGCGGAACCTTTCATATACCGCATGGGCTGGCAAATGCCATGCTTTTAACCAGGGTGATTGATTTTAACTGTGAAGAGAAGCAGATATTGGATAAATATGCGGCAATGGTTTACAAGGTGAAGCTGGCCAGCATTACAACACGTCCGCAGGAGGCTGTGAAGATCCTGAAGGAAGTGATCCGAATGATGATGGCAGCGATGAATATGGATGACTCCGTGGAAAAATTTGGTGTATCCAGAGAGGATTATGTCTCCCAGTTAGATAACATGACAGAAAATGCTCTCAAGGATAACTGTCTGAATACGACTCCGCGAAAAATAGGGGCCGGAGAGATTCGTCAAATTCTTCTTGAAATCTATTAAAACTTTCTGAAATATGGTATTATCTTAACAAAGACTGCAATATTTTGGGATTACCGTGAGCATGCAGTCGGTTGCTGTAGTGATATGATATGGATGGAAGGTAAGGGTTACAATGGAAGGATTTAATCAGAATACCAGTTTGAAACAGTTCGAATTAAATGAAAACTCAGTATTTTCTCCATCGTCCGGTACTCCCGGAGAGAATGAACTTGATATTCTCAGCTTGTTTGGAAAAGAAAAATTGGAAAACATCCAGCAAAGTCTCTCAAAAGCGACCGGACTGGCTTTTGTTACCGTGGATTACAGAGGGGAACCGATCACGGAAAGCACCAGTTTTTCTGAATTTTGCTCGATGGCAAGAAATGACAGCCAACTGAGTCTGCGCTGTAAATCATCGGATGCCTTCGGCTCGATCCAGGCGGCTGTCATGCAGAAGCCAAGTGTCTATTTTTGCCCGTGCAGTCTTCTTGAGGTGGCGATCCCGATCGTTGTGAAGGGGCATTATTTGGGAGGCTTTATCGGAGGACAGATCCGTTGTGGTGATGCACCGGAGGATATCAGCAGGCTGGAGAAAGTAATGACATCGGCATCCGTTGGAGGAATTGTTGAGGAAAACAGGGCTCTTCTGGAGAAGATTCCGGAATACTCCTTTGAAAATTTCATGGACATTGTGAATCTGGTCTTTCTGATCATCAATCAGCTTGGTGAGAATAAAATGCATCTGCAGATGCAGAAGGAGAAACACCAGAAGCTGGTCAAAAAGCTCTGCACGTTCAATCAGAAGCTGGCGGAAGAAAACAACCAGAAGGATCTGAAAATCCTGAGGCTGGAAGCAGCGCAGGATGCCGGAAGCATTCTCGATACCATGATCTCTCTGGTCAATCTGACCGTGATCGAGAATGCTCCACGGACCGGTGAAGTGCTGAAACAGTTGATTGATTATGTCCGATATTCTTCTATGGAGAAAGGAACCTTTGTCAGTGTATCCAGAGAGCTGGAGCAGGCAGAACGCTTCCTTGCGATACAAAAACAGAAGCTGGGAGAGCGATTAAATTTTTCCATTCAGGTACCCAAAAATCTGACAATGCAGAGGATCCCTTCCGATGTTCTTCTTCCGTTTGTCAAAAGTGCTGTTTACTATGGCGTTATGATGAAACGGGACGGAGGAGAGGTGACGGTAAAAGGTTACTTAAGCGGCGGAAGGTGTGTGATAGAGGTAGAGGACAATGGCCTTGGAATGAATGAAGAGGAGCTGCAGATTAACTTCGAAGCATTTAATGACAGGCATGAGGGATACTATATCAGCCGGGGAAAGGATCACGCCCAGCTGAAAATGAAGAAGATCGTCGGTGACAGCTATGAAATTATCAGGGCGCAGAACAGTGATCTGTTGGCCTGAAAATTTCAGTGAAAGGATGAAATAGCCTATGTACCGTGTCCTTTTGGCAGATAATGATATTCTGTCCCAGGAAGCACTGAAAATCATGATTTCCAGAATAGACGGTTTTGAAGTCTCCTCCCAGGTGGATAACGGAGATGATGCAGTCCGTCTTTGCCAGGCGGCAGAATATGAGGCTGTATTTATCAATGCATTCCTTCCGGGACTGACTGGAATCGAAGCGGCACGCCTGATCCGACAATCTTCTCCCGATACGGCCGTGTACCTGATGACAGCGTATCCAACCAGCATAGCCGCTTATGAGGAAATAAGAGAGTGTGCCAGCGAGATCGTTGAAAAACCGATTTCTTTCCAACAATTGAATTTTCTTTTAAGCAATTTGAAGACAGGAAATGAGAGTTCGGTGCAGCCTTGTCTGAACCGCCTTCTGTCTCTTGTAAAGCAAGGGGATTTTCAAAAGGTATACAATCTTTGCGGACCGCTGACGAAAGAGATCTATCAAATCTGTCAGGAAGATCCGAACCAGTTATATAAGGTGTTTTCTTTTATCGGACAAAGCCTTTTAAACACAACAAAGTTTTATGATGAAGAAAGTCATGATATCGGAGCATTATTCCCGCTGAATGAAGGTCTGATCGAGGAACGCATGACAACAGAATTGTGGCTGTTCCGGGTGATGGATTATATATTTCAGAAAAACAGTGCAAACCGTTATCCGCTTCTTCAAAACGTATTTCTGTACATTGAAAGCAATATAAAATCAGAGATCAGTTTGAATAAGATCATTACAAACTGTTCGATCAGCCAGGGATATCTGAGCCGTATCTTTAGGGAACAGTTTCAGATCAGTGTGATGGAATATCTTCATATGAGAAAAATTTATCTTGCAAAAGGATATTTTTATTTTACCGATGACAGCATTGCCGAGGTGGCTTTCCGATTGGGATATAATGAAAGCAGTTATTTCAGCAAGGTGTTTAAGAAGTATGAAAATATGACGGTAAAACAGTATAAAGCACAGATCTGTAAAGCGCAGAAGCCGAACGAAGCGGATTTCGGTTCAAGCTAACCGCCTTCGGAGGGGAAGGCGCCGGAGCAAGACATGACTGGCTGACAGAAACAAACATGAGGGGGTTTCATATGATGGCATATATCGCAGAATTTATTGGAACATTTATGCTTATTCTTTTAGGTGATTCGGTTGTAGCAAACGTATCGCTGAATAAATCAGGAATGAAGGGTGCGGGTACGGTTCAAATCACATTGGCTTGGGGTCTCGCCGTTATGGTTCCGGCTTTTATCGTTGGCGC
>OGUD01001023.1_pt1 | contig 16841 bp, 9 predicted proteins | sample 1573671 | NCBI WGS metagenome assembly OGUD01 (sample SAMEA2582065, study PRJEB24529) | metagenome | biome: Human gut stool | place: China | collected 2011 | reverse complement strand
GAATAGCCATTCTTTCAACACAGGTTGAGTGCTGAAATACTTGCGTAGTAATTCTATAACAACGGTTTTTCTCATATGGATATTGCTTAGTTTGTTATTGCCATATTATTTCCATTTTGCCACGAATATACGATATTTATTTATATGCTCCAAGTTTTTGCAGAGATTTCTGTCAAATTTTCATTAATGCCCAGTTCATATGCAGTCCATACACTGCATAAATCGTAAAAAACATGCAGTCTATACACTGCATAAATACATTTAAAAAAAGTCTTGAGCTAATTATCCACCCTTTTCTTCCAAAAAATTCTATACAATCGCTTGTTCTTCTGGCGTTTTTTTTTACTTTTGCCCAAGCAAAATAGAAAATAGAAACTATGAATAAGAGAACGCTTATAACGTTTCTATGCTTCTCGGCTATCATACCGATGATGGCACAGGATATAAAGGGAAAGATTGTTGATGAGAAGGGCGAACCTTTGGCATTTGCCAATGTAGTGCTTTTGAACAGGCAGGATTCTGCTTTCGTGAAAGGTGTTGTAAGCGGTGAGGATGGACATTTTGCCATCGATTCGGCTTGCAACAATGGAATAATAAAGGTTACATCTGTAGGATACAAGACTGCATGGAAGGATTGTACAGGCGAGAATGCTGGTGTGATAAAGATGGTGGCAGACAGCAAGGTGCTTGGAGAAGTGGTGGTGAAGTCGTCGCTGCCTAAGACCATACTTAAGAATGGCGGTATGACAACAACCGTTGCTGGGTCTGTACTTGAAAAGGCAGGAACCATGGAGCATCTGCTCGACCGCATACCTAACGTATCTGCACAAAATGGCAATATCAAGGTGTTTGGACGTGGCGAGCCTATAATATATATCAATGGACGACAGATGAGAGACAGAAGCGAACTCGACCGTTTGAGTTCGGACAACATCAGGTCGGTTGAAGTAATATCCAACCCAGGTGCTCGTTATGCTGCAAGCACTAAGGCTGTTATACGTATCACCACAAAGAAGATACAGGGCGACGGTTTCGGATTTGACGCTACAACAGAAGGATCGTACGACGAGAAAAAGAACACGGGAGGATATGCCCGTCTGAATTTGTACTATCGCAGAAACGGATTGGAGCTTGGCGCTTACGCCTATAGCTCAAAACAATCGTCGCCAGACGAAAAGGACTTGCAGCAGATGACCTATCTCGACAAGACATTGAACCAACAGGACAGAACACGTTGGAAGAACAAAACCGAGACTTTTAGTTCTCGCTTGAATGCCAGTTATCAGTTTGACGACAACAATTCGTTGGGAGCAAGCATTAGTTTCTTGCGCAATCCTAAACTGCAAACAGACGGAAAGACGGAAGACTCTGTACTGAGAAATGAAGTATTGACGGAGACCAACACTTCTATCCGATCGGAGTTTGGACAGAACAGCAACTGGTCAAGTAATGTTTATTATGTAGGTAAAGTTGGTAAATTGGGTATTGACTTCAATACCGACTGGTTTTGGTCTAAAGGAAATAATAAAAACAATATAGATGAGCATTATCAGGAGGTAAACTCGGAAATACAAAACCAACTTGTAAGCAGTACCACTTCAAAATACAACCGCCTGATAGCTTCCAAAATGGTGCTCTCTTATCCGCTTTTGGGTGGTGACCTGTCGGTAGGAGGCGAGTATTCGTTCACAAACCGCAATACCAACTACGCCATAATTCCAAACACTCTTGCCGACAATGTAATAGACCGCATAAAGGAAGACATGGTTTCTGCGTTCGTAACCTATAATCGCGACTTCGGCAAGCTGAACATGGAAGCGGGTTTGAGATACGAGAATGTGGACTTCAAATATTATGACGATGGTCAGTATATGGCGGAGCAAAGCAAGACTTATGGCGAGTGGTTTCCGTCTCTCAGCCTTTCGATGCCAATCGGCAATGTACAGATGCAGCTGAGCTATGCAGCCGACATCAACCGACCTAACTACTGGGTATTAAGAAGCGGCGTGCAGTATAGCAATCACTATACATACGAGACCGGTAACCCGTTTCTTGTCTCAGAGATTTCAAGAAATATAAGTTACGACCTTGCCTACAAATGGCTTACGTTCAACCTGACTTATGAGCATGTATCCGATCCTATTTATCAGACGGTGGAGATATATAAGGACAATGCCACCATCGGATTGATGAGGATGATAAACGGCAAATCGTACAATAATGTGACTTCTACGCTCAACTTGCAGCCCACCTTCGGCATCTGGCATCCTATGCTGTCGGCAATGGTCGAGAAGCAATGGTTCGAGTTGGAGACAAGAGACGGACTGTATCTTAACAAGCCGGTGGCGATGTTCCGATTCAACAACACATTCGATACGAAATGGGCGATGTTCTCCGTTATGATGACTTACATCACAAAGGGATATGAGGAGAACCATTATATCTACAAACCGATGTTCAACACCGACTTGTCTATATACAAAGGTTTTCTGAAAGACTGCCTGACGCTGCAACTTTATGTCAGCGACGTGTTCGGCACGAACGACAGTCATATCATTGGAAAATACGGCAAACTGAAGGAAACTGTCTTCGATGAGTTCTCGACAAGCAAGATATCATTGACAGTCCGCTACAAGTTCAATACTACGAGAAGCAAGTATAAGGGTACGGGGGCAGGAGACAGTCAGAAGAACAGAATGTAAAGAACAATAAAAGGCTGAGACATGGCATCTGCGTCGACCGATACGAGCATCCGCACCGACCGATACGAACATCCGCACCGACCGATACGAGCATCCGCACCGACCGTTACGAATGTCTGCGTCGGTCGATGCGGATGACAAAGATTGAGTGTAAAAACTGTATTATTATATTATCTTCTGCGCAGCATCACTGGTGCATCGCTTATTTCAAACTGCTTGCCTTCGCCCTTGCCGAAGCTAACGGTAGCGGTAGAGTCGGCACTCTTCAGCTTGTGCGGTGCGCTGTAGCCACGAACACGATAGAGATCGAAGAAGACGAACTCGTCGTTGTTCACACCCTCCATCACTCCGTTGAAGCGACTGTTGTCGAGCGAGAAGCCTGAGTACTTGCTGTTGCCGTTGGCATCGAGCAGGAAGCGGTAGCCACTTTCAGTGTACTCTACATAAACATTGCCTGTGCGATAGTCGACATACCACTTGAAAGGCAGCGTCTGCTTACGACCCGTGCCGTCGTAGTCGGTCTCGTAGCCCGTGCCGTTGATGGCATCGTAGCGATACTGTACGAAGGTGAAGTCGGCACTGCATTGTGTCTGCTGACGTATGCCGTTATCGTTGGTGTACTCGTTGACGATAGTTCCGGTCCATGTACCGTTGAGAGTCTGCGCGAGAGCTATGGCATTCTCTGTTGCATCATAGTATGGCTTGTCGTACCAATCGTAACCATCGTACCAATCATCGTCACAACTGATGAATGTGAATGGCAGTGCTGCCATAACCAGGAGTGTTAGGAAAGAGCTGAAGCGTTTCATAATATTCGCTATTTTAAATGTTTCACTTTTTGTTTAGCGTAAGCCGAACGATACACGTCTTACTTACGATTGCAAAATTATAAAAAGAAATCCCTACCTGCAAGTGAAAAACCATATTCGCAGGTAGGGATTTTCCTATTTAGTCGCGGCGGAAGATGTCGCGTGTGTACACCTTATCCATCACATCATCCAAACACTCGTCGTAGCGGTTGGCGATGATGGCATGGCTCTGCGCCTTGAAGGCTTCGAGGTTGTTCACCACACGGCTGCCGAAGAATGTTGTGCCGTCTTCGAGTGTAGGCTCGTAGATTATCACCTCTGCACCCTTCGCCTTGATGCGCTTCATGATGCCCTGTATAGCCGACTGGCGGAAGTTGTCGGAGTTCGACTTCATGGTGAGTCGGTACACGCCGATCACACAGGCGTTCACCTCTGCGCCGTACTGGTTGTTCTCGCTATAGCCGTACCATCCAGCCTTGCGCAGCACAGCGTCGGCGATGTAGTCCTTGCGTGTGCGGTTGCTCTCTACTATTGCCTCGATGAGGTTCTCTGGTACGTCGGCGTAGTTGGCAAGCAGCTGCTTCGTGTCCTTCGGCAGACAGTAACCGCCGTAGCCGAACGATGGGTTGTTATAGTGGGTGCCGATGCGTGGGTCGAGACCTACGCCGTCGATGATTGCCTTTGTGTCGAGCCCCTTCATCTCGGCGTATGTATCGAGTTCGTTGAAGTAGCTCACGCGCAGTGCCAGATAGGTGTTGGCGAAGAGTTTCACCGCCTCTGCCTCCTTCATGCCCATGAAGAGCGTATCGATGTTCTCCTTCAGCGCGCCTTCCTGCAGCAATGCAGCGAAGGTCTTTGCAGCCTCCTTCATGCGCTCCACGTCGGTGACGGTGCTGATAACCTTGTTCTCCTCTGCGTAGCCCTCGCCATCAATCAGCTTCGGGTAGCCAACGATGATGCGGCTCGGATAGAGATTGTCGTAGAGTGCCTTGCTCTCGCGCAGGAACTCGGGCGAGAAGAGCAGATTGAAGTGCTTCACGCCCTTCGCAGCATACTTCAAGTAAAGGTTGCGTGTGTAACCCACTGGTATTGTACTCTTGATGACCATCACTGCGTCGGGGTTCACTTCGAGCACGAGGTCGATAACCTCCTCTACGTGCGTCGTGTCGAAGTAGTTCTTCACGGGGTCGTAGTTGGTAGGAGCGGCTATCACCACGAAGTCGGCATCCTTATACGCTGCCTTGCCGTCGAGAGTAGCCACGAGGTCGAGCGGTTTCTCTGCCAGGTACTTCTCGATGTACTCGTCCTGTATCGGCGAGATGCGCTTATTCAGTTTCTCCACCTTCTCGGGTACAACATCAACGGCTGTGACGTGATGGTGCTGTGCGAGCAGTGTTGCAATGCTTAGTCCGACATAACCAGTGCCGGCTACAGCTATCTTTATGTCCTTAAATTCTTTCATCGCTATATTTATAGGGTAATATTCGTTATGATGTGGGCAAAGATACAAATTAAAATTGAGAGTTGAAAATTTTCAACTCTCAATTCGTTTATCTTGTCAATGAGAACTTCATGCTCAATCCGAAGTCCTGCGTCGTTGTCGGATACGAGCTCGACGAGAGCAACGGTGTGTTGGTCTGTCGGTCGTAGTAGAAACTCATGGTGAGCAGTCGCGACACGGTGTAGTCGGCAGAGAACGCGAGCTTGAACGCCGTGTTGCCGCTGTTAGCCGACGAGGTCATCGTGGCGATGTCGCGACTTATCGACGCCTGCTTGCGCAGACTCAGGTCGAGACGCAACCTCAAGTCGTTGTTCACACCACCGGTCGAGCGCGAGCGGTTCGACGAACTGTTGTTGTTGGCGTTCTTCGACTTCACGCGGCGATGCTTGTTGCTGCCACCACCTCCGAAGAGTCGGAAGTTGTTGATGGTGTAGCCGGCACCAATCACCCAGTCGTTCGACGACGACTCGTTCACCTGTACCGATGTCATACTCAGACTCAGCACGCGTGTCTTGCGATACTCCGCCTTAATGGTCATGTTATTGTTCAGCGTCACGTCCACGCCAAGCAGTGGCGAGAACGACTCGTTGATGCTCACTGTCGACACGTTGTACATAGAGTTAGGTGTCGGCATACCGGTGGTTGCATCGGTGATGAAGCCGAGTCCGCCCATGTACTCCATGAACGTGCTGTACGACGAGTAGGAACCTACGGCGTACACACTCTTATACGAGTGGTTGATGTTGACACTCTTGAACACGTCGCAGAACCATGGCAACTTCGACAGGCCGCTGTACTTTATCGACCAGTTGGGCAGCAGGTGAGCCAACGTTGGGAAGATAGACATCTGCGAGCCCATATTGGTGTAGGCAGCGAGGAACGCCGGCACCATCACATCGGAGCTGTACTTGTTCACTCCGCCGTTAGCAGCGTCGAACTTCTTGCCTGCGAGCGGCGAGCCGGCAGGATATACCGCACCGGCATACCGCGCCTCGACACGCTGACGGAAGCCTTCGAGCGAGTTGCAGAAGCGTTCAAACGATGCCGACTTGTAGCCGTTCTTTGCGCTGCCCGAGCCCTCGAACGCACTGCGCAGCGAGAGCGTTGTCATGGTGAACGTACCGCTCTCGGTGGTCGGGTTGCCGGCATACATATACTGCACCTGGCGTGCCGTTGTCTTGGCACGCGATGCCGTGAGGTCAATCTTCAAGTTGCGCACAGGCTCAAGCGTTGCTCTTAGCTGCAGGTCTTCGGTCTGATTGGTAGCAGCCGGCGTAGCAAGCGAGTCAGCCACCATCAGCCAGCCGTTCTCGCGTGCCTTGTCTATATACGAGTCGCCCACGAAGCCAAACGCAAAGTCTAAGCCTGGCGACAGCGGTCCGTAGCCCGAACCCTGTCCGAACATATTACCAACCATCGGCTTGAAGCCCGGTATCGACATAGAGTACTGGTTGCGATAGCTGATGCTCACGTTGCGCACCATCATCATCAAACGTGCCACGCTCTGCGCTGCACGATACCACTTCTGGTTTTCAAGTGGTTCCTTTGCCAGAACCGACACCTTTATCTTCGTAGCCGAGTCTACCTTGTTCAATATCAAGATATTGTTGTCGTCGACACGCTTGTACTTCAGTTCGAACACTCTGCCAGCCTCCGTGCGTCCGCTTACGATGATGCGCTTCGTGCGCTTACCGTGGTTCACCTTTATAGTAGTGTCGGGCATGAGCGTTATTTCCTTCTCAAAGCCCTTCTTCTTTTTGCTCAGCAGGTCGCGTGGGTTGAGATCTTTTGCCAGTGCAGGCTTCTTCTTCGATTTGAGGTCGCCACCCTTTGCGTCTTCCTCACGCTTCTTCTTAGCCTCCTCACGTTTCTTCCTTCGCGCCTCCTCTGCCTTCTTGCGGTTGGCTGCCGAGTTGTCTTTCTTGAAGCGGTCGTTCACCTTCTTCAGGAACGGAACATGGTTGTAGAGCTTCTCCAGGTTCCACTGGCTGTTGAGGTTTATCTGTCGGTTGTTGGCGATAGTGTTACCGAGCGACGTGCCGTCCTCAAGGTCCGAACCGCGCATCCAGTTGTATGTAGCGTTGTACGAGCCGTCGGCTGTGAGCCAGTCGAACACCGGAATGAGGTTGATAGGCCCTTTATACGATGCCTGGAACGATTGGTTGTACTTCAGCGGTCTGCCCAAATGCTTGATGGATGTCCACACGGAGTCTTTCCATGCCTGATAGCTGTCGGGATAGAGGTCTTTGTTCACCGGTGTGTACGGTTCCTCAATCTCTGCGTTTGTGGCACTTTGAAAGTTCATGTGCAGGTTCTTCGTGAGATCCCAACGCAGGTTGAACTCGCGGTTCCACAGGAACTGTGACGAGAACGTGAGCGGCAGCTTCTGGTTCTCGGTCGACTCCATGTCGCGCTCCTGCAGCTCATAGTAGTTGCGTGTGATGTCTGTGTTGAACGCCACATTCTGCGGCAGCCAGTTCAGTCCGAACTTCTTCGGCAGATCGAGCCACTTTGAGCGTTTCTTTATCTTCTTGAATGGCTCCCATGCCTTGTACACAGGCGACCACGAATAGTTGAATGCACCGCGCCAGTTGTCCTCGCGCTCGTAGATGGTTGTCTCGCCCGTGGTGTAACTATGGCTATGACTGTACGAGAACGAGAAGTTTGCCGGGTCGTAAGGCATCGGGTGGCGCTTGTTCTGTATGCCGACACGCACGTTCGACAGCGAGAAGTTGGTCTGCGTCACCTTCGTCACGGCGAGACTCTCAATCGAGTCGCGCTCGTGCTTAGAGCCAGCCGCTTCGAGAGCGTCGTCGAGCTCCATGTCGGTGTCAAGCGGATTGTACTTTGGCGATGTCTTCTCCTTAGTCACCGAGTAGTAGAGCGGTGCCGTCACCTTCGCCTTGTCGGGGAAGAACTTGCCGAGCTCTACGTTTGCCGTAACGGTGTAGTTGGAGTAGTTGTCGGTAGAACGCTGTGCCACGCCCTCCTCCAGTCCGCCGAAACCAGCCGAGCTATATTTGCCCTGCACGTTGACGGTGCCGAGGTCGGAGAGTTGCAGGTTGAGCGTGCCCTGTGCAGCCCAACCGCCTGAGTTGTTGAATTCCTTCAGTCGGAGTTCGTTCACCCAGACCTCACCACTCTTCACCTCGCCCGAGTTGTTGCGCACACCGATGACCATTGTCTTCACCTCGCCCAGCGTCGGATTACCCATCACCGAGATGCGGTTCTTAGGCTGGTCGGGGTCGTACGCCGAGTAGAGTCGGTTGAACGAAGCCTGTCCGTGCGCCTTCGCCTTGTTGCGTTCCTTCTTCAAGCCTGTGAGCTTAGAGAGAGCTATGTCGAGCATGTTCTCCTCGGGCCATACGGTGCGGGCGTCGGTAGCCGAGAAGCGTCCGTACTTGCCCGGCTCGGTCAGCTTCAGCGGTATCTCGTACTCGTAGAAGTTGCTCTTGTAGTCGGAACCGAGACGAATGAACACCGACAGCTGTCCGTCCTCAAGTCTTGTCTGGTTGGGCTGGAAAGCATTGGCGTGAACGAACATCTGCAGGCGTTTGTACTGTCTGAGGTCGAGCGATGTGTTCTTGTACACCGCCTTCGCCTCGCCTGTGCCGAGCGTGGTTACGCTCATCGAGAGTGCCTGCTCGTTGTTCTCAACGAGCTGTGGCTGCGTGGGGTCCTGTCCGCGCTTGATGCCCGGCGGCAGGATATAGTTGACGGGCTGTTTGTCGTTGTTCTCCTCGATGTTCACGGCGCTCACCACGAGCTTGCCCGACGTAGAAGCCGAGTTGTCGAGGTTCTGCTCGTAGACGCGCCACTCGCCACGCACGAGGTCGAGTGTGCCGAAGCGCAGCACGATAGGATGCTTGAAGCCAGTGAGGAACATACGCATGAAGCGCATAGATGTGAAGTCGTTGATAGCGCCGAACTTCTTCTCGTACTCGCGCAGTGGGATGCGGAACTGGTACCAGTTGACGGTCTCTGTCTTGTTGTTGCGCAACTGGTGGGTGTCCTCGCGCTTGTCTACGATGTAGTTCTTGCCCACCTCGAGGTCTTCGGGGCGGATAGACACGCGATACTGGAAGAACTTCTCGTACTCGTTGAGCGTGTAGTCCTGGTTGATATCCTCAACGTCGGGTGTCGACTTGTACGATGTGTCGTAGCTCTCGGTGCGCGAGTCGTTGTCGGGCGAGTTGCCCTGCGGGTTGTTTATGTACTTGTAGCGGCGCAGGATGGGTGCCTTTATCTTGTCGTAGTCGGAACCGCGGAAGTAGTGGTAGTTGTCGCCTGCCGGGTCTGCCCAGATTGAGTCCCACACGGCTGGGTTCACCTTGCCCTGCACCTCGCGCAGGAAGTCCTGATAGCTCTCCCACTTCTGCTCCTCCTCGTCGTTGAGTCCGTTGAAGCCCACGTCCTGCAGCGCACGCGAGCCCTTCGACGTTGCGAAGGCGTACACGACGGTAGCCTGGTTGGGCACCTTACCCCACTGCGTTGTGGTGAAATTCTGCGAACCGTCTACGGGCATTCCGCTCTCGTAGAACTTCTTGCCGTCGCGCAGAATGTCCTCGCTCATCTCGCCGAGGTTGATGTAGAAGTCGCCGCCGTAGTCGGCAGCCACGCCCTGCTCGCGTGTATAGATGAACGGGTCGAGCATCCAGAACTCGATGTACTCGATGTTGGCAGCCTCGAAGTCGTTGGTGTCGAGCTTACGCATCATACCGCCCCAACGCTTCTGCGGATTGTTGAGTGTGCCATCGTAGTTGAGGTCGGGGTCGAAGTTGTACGGACCGCGCTCGTTTGGGTAGTAAGCGAGGTTAAGGATGTTGAGCATCGACGAGTTGCCGTTGTATGCGCTCTGGTCGCGGTTGGGGAACAACTCGCTGACGTAGAACTCGCGCACGTAGTGGTTCGACAGCTGGTCGAGGTCGCTCTTGATGTGGCTCGGCGTGAGCGACGAAGAGCGGCGTGTGAAGAGCGGGTCGATGGTGTACCACGCCAGGCGCGAGCGGTTGAAGCCCGAGCGCAGCGTAGACTTGTCTCCCGACTCGGGGAACATCGACGGCACCGACGAGATTATCCACGACGTAGGTGTAGACACGTCGATGGTGTTCTTGGTGTTCTCGAAGTCGTCGATGTACGAGGCGTTGTCCTGCGTGCCGCTGCTCTGTCCGGCTATGAGTTGCGCAAACTCGCCTGAGAACGAGATGCTCGAAGGCTGCGTAAGATGCAGGAAGGGCAGTTTGTCGAGCATGTTCGTGAGCCACTGGCTCTGCTTCTTCCAGTTGATGTTCAAGCCCCAGATGGTGTTGTTGAGCGGCTCCGAGCCCATGTTCACCTTGTTGGTGAGAGCCTGTTCGGAGAGGTGTTGGAACGTACCCGAGAGCTGGAAGTCCTTCGAGAAGTCGTACTCCCAGTTCATACCGAACATCGTCTTGCGCTCCTGTCCGTAGTCGGTGTTGCTTTCGAGCGACACGTTCACAGCGGTGCCGGCGTCGATGATGCTCTGGTTGAGGATGGTCACCTCGCCACCCGAGTAGTCGACCGAGTAGTCGGTGCCTTCGGCGAGCGCCACGCCGCCTGCCGTAACCACTACCGAGCCTTGCGGAATGTTGTATGCACCGAGCGAGATTACGTTAGCCGATGTGCCGCGGAACTGTCCCATGAGCACGTACTTGTCCTTCTCGGCTATCTGCTTAGCCACGGTTTTCGTCGAGTCGTAAAGCTCGGTGAAGGCATACTTCGCAGCCTTGTCTGCCGCCACACCATTCTTCAGAAGTGTCTCATACATATAGCTGCCGAACGGTTCGGCAACGGGGAAGAACACGCGTCCGTTCGTCACGGTGTAACCCTCCACGTAGTCGAAGTAGCCGTTGGGGTGCGCCTTGTTGTTATTGTCGAGTCGGTCGGCTCCGAGGAATTTTATGAGGGTCTGGTTCTTCACCTGTGGCTCGGGTATGTACGTGAGGTAGACACCGGCGGTGTCGCTCTGGAACTTCACATCCAAGCGGAACTTCTCCTTCTCCACCGACGATGCGAGGTAGTACACGTTCTTCATCATCAAGCCCCAGTTGCCCTGATGTGGGTTGTTGCTGGTGTTCTTCAGCGCCTTCACGTAGAGTGCCTTGTTCGAGTCGGTGATGTCCGAGGCGAACTCGCCCACTTGGTATGTCACGCCGCCGTATGTGTACTCGTAAGCCACGGCGAGCACCTGGTCGGTCTGCAGCGATGTCTTCAGCGAGATGTAGCCTAAAGCCTTGTTCACGGTGTACTCCGACGAGTTGAGCAGGCGCGCACGCTCCAGCTTCTCGTAGTCGGATCCGCCCACGAAGCCGGCTATTCCGTCGAGTACGGTAGACGTCTGGTCGATGTCGCGTGCGGCGGCGTACTGCGATGTCATGGCTGCATACTCAGAGTTGGCAGCGTTGGCAGGCACGGGCTGACCCGTGATGCCCCACAGATTGTTCGACACGCGGTTGTTCTCGCCCAAGTCGGTGAGGGCGATGATGTTACGTGTGTTCGACGTTACGCCCGACTTGTTCGTCACCCACACCTCCACGCGGTTGATAGTGATGCCCGACGTGAGGTTGGGCAGCGAGCGCATCGACTCGTCGTAGCGGTCGTGGAAGTATTGCGCAAGGAAGAAGTGGCGGTTCTCCTCGTAGTTGGCGGCGTCTATCTCGAACGGCGTGAACTGCTTGCCGCCCTTCGACGACACCGATTTCGATGACGACTTCTTCTGCGAGGCTACGAGCTGCAGCTTGAGCTTGCCAAACTGCAGGTCGGTGCGCAGACCGAAGAGCGAAGATGCTCCGCGTACGAGCGACGAGTTGGAGGGGAACGACACGTTGCCTGCCTCGATGAGCTTCACTATCTCGTCTTCCTTGCCGTCGTACTTCAGCTTGAGGCTCTGCGCGTCGAAGTCGAACGTAGCGTCGGTGTTGTAGTTGAGGTTCATGTTCACCTTGTCGCCCACGCGACCGTTCAGACTAACGTTTATCTTCTCGTCGAAGTCCATCGTGGTGGTCTTGCGGTTGCGCACGGGCAGCGACGGGTTGTCGATGCTCTTCATCGTGGCACCGAACTTCAGCTCGGCAGTACCCTGCGTCTTGATGCGCACACCGCCCGGTCCGAATATCTTCTCAGCCGGTCCGAGGTCGAAGTGCATGTCGGTGAAGTCGAACTTCTCCTTGCCCTTAGCCTGGTATATCTCGTCGTTCTTCTTGCGGAAGAACTGGTTCATCATGCGTCGCTCGCTCCATTTGCGATACTCCTCCTGCGTCATCATAAACGGGGCGTTGATGTACGAGTCGGATATCTTCGAGCCGATGATGTAGCGGTCGAGCGAGTCGTTGTACACCACGTCCTGCTTCAGGTTGTCGGGACGCTTCAGGTCGGCAGCATTCTGGTCGAGATCGTCGAGCGTTATGGGCAGCGTGCGCTGTATCTTCCAGCGCGGATGCAGCAGCGAGTCGGGTATCGAATCCTCGTTCTCGAGCTTCGGCTGCGCCTTGATAGCGAGCGTGTCGGGACGGTCGGCATCGGCATCGCGCTGCGGAGCCGCGTCGCGCGTCTTGCGCACGGAGAGCTTGCGCTGCGGTCGTTGCGGTGTCTGCGTGATGGCATACGATGCCACAGCCGCCATAACCATTACGACGACAAACATGCGAGCCGTGCCGAGCGAACGTATCGCCTGCAGCCTACACTTAAAAAATCGGTTTATAATATTTATGAAATTCAAAATCAGCTTATTTATAGGAGGCTACGGCATCCCTGCCGTAGCCACGCAGCCACCAACTTATTTACTTAATTTGCTTCAACGCCAACTTCACCACCTGCTCAACGGGCAGCGTAGCATCGTCGGTGAGTATCGCCGTAACCACCTTAGCCGTTGGTGCAGGCGAGAAACCGAGCATTGTGAGCGCAGCCACCGCCTCGTCGCGCACGTCGACGGGGATTGTGTTGTCGGCAGCCGTGCCGGCAGACACCTCCTGCGCTATACCCAGCGAGAGAATCTTGTCCTTCAGGTCGACAATGATGCGTTGCGCAGTCTTCAGACCGATGCCCTTCACACTCTTCAACACGCGCTCGTTGCTCGTAGAGATGGCATTGCAGAGCTCCGACGGCGATGCCGACGAGAGAATCATACGCGCCGTGTTGGCTCCCACACCCGACACGGTGATGAGCAGACGGTAGAGGTCGCGTTCCTGCTTCGACGCAAAGCCAAAGAATGTGTAACTATCGTCGCGACCGCCAGTGACAAGTGCCTCGTGCACAAACAGTTTCACGCTCTGCTTGCCCTGTATCGCCTCGTATGTATTCAGCGAAATATTCAGCGCGTAACCCACGCCGTAAGCCTCAACAATGGCTTGCGCCGGAGTGAGTTCTGCCAGTTCGCCCTTTATGTAATCAATCATTTCTCAGTACGTTTTATTCGTTGTTTTGTTGTCAGCATTAAGCCCTCAAAGTGCTTAACGTTTATTAATAACGTACCTTTCCGCAATTTATTATATACGCAGGCGCAGTTTGTTGCAGATACAGGCGCAGTTTGGTCGCTCTTCACCACATGTTTTGTCATCGTTGCGCGTCCGCCACCCGATCAGATTCCGTACGCAACCCAATCAGATTCCGTCCGCCACCCAATCAGATTCCGTCCGCCGCCCGTAGGAGGATATGGCATCTTGCCATATCCACGCAGCCCTCCACGCAGCCCTCTACGCGACCCTCCATGCTGCCCTCATAGGGGATGCAGCGGTCTCCGCTGCACCAACCAAGCAATCAACCAAGCAACCAAACAAACACCCAACCAAACAAACACCCAACCAAACAACCAACCAAACAACCAACCACCACACCATTTAATTTTACCCATCAAAAGCAGCCATATATCCAACAAAAATACTAACTTTGCAAATCCATAAAAAAAAATCCAACCATATGTCCAACACAAGCGCCATCTTCACAGAAGAACATAACATCCAAACACCCTGCAAGCTCTTCGTCGTGGGCGACCCACAGGTGCTGCTCATACAGCCGTCGGCACGCCACGAGGAAAAGAACGACGGTGTGCGACGCGAGGTCGACCTTATTGCACAGGCGAGCCCCACAGGCTTCGCCATGGTCTTCTTCGACTGCGTTGAGTGGGCGCGTGCGCTCATGCCGTGGGCTGACGATGCAGTGTCGCGCGACGCGGAGGTGGGCAGGCACGCTCCCGACACGCTGCGCTTCATTGAGCACACCCTACTGCCGTGGCTTCGCGAGCGTTTCGGCGCACTGCCCTGTATCATCGGCGGCTACTCGCTCGGCGGACTCTTCGCCCTTTGGGCTGCACGCAACACCGATGCCTTCACCGCCGTAGCTGCAGCTTCACCTTCGCTCTGGATTAACGGTTGGGGCGAATATGCCGCTGCGCACCCCATACTCCCACCCAAAGCAACAACTCAACATTCAACACTCAACACTCAAAACTCAACACCTCAACATATCACCACTACAACACCTATTCACCTCTCCCTCGGCGACCGCGAAGAGCACTGTCGCAACCAGCGCATGAAGCGCATCGGCGACTGCGTGCGTGCAGAGCACGCCCTACTCTGCCAGCAACTCTCCCCCCCCGCCGTCACCCTGCGCTGGCACGAAGGCGGACACTTCGGTGCCGAAGCAGAGCGCACAGCGGAAGCATTCGCATGGTGCATAGAACAATTAGTACATAATTTTCAACAGCCACAAAAATAACACCAAATGATATACTTAAATAGCTTTAATTTGCCCCCAATAGACGAGGAAGAACACTTCTTAAATTCCTTTCGCCGTACATGCTACGACTCATACTATCCATTCAACTTCTTCACATCCGACAAACAACTTGGGCGTATCGACTTTTCGGACATCACAATACTATGCGGAAGCAACGGTTCGGGGAAAAGCACATTGCTAAATATCATAGCCGAGAAACTAAAACTGTATAGAAAAACCACCTATAACAAGACCCATTTCTTCGACCCCTACCTTGAGAAATGTCGTTACGAATTAAGCGTACACGACCCACTACAACTAAAAAGCCTCAAACGCTTATCAAAGATAATAACAAGCGACGACGTGTTTAGCAACATCATCGAGGTTCGTGAAAGGAATGAAAATCTGAACTTCAAACGCGAATTGATTTTCAACGAGAAGAATAACATAAATCGGTACGGCAGACAAGGACCACGCGGATTTAACACTGATGATCCACAAAGCATGAAAGCATACACCGACTATCATCAAAAGAGAAAACAATCGGGCTCCAGATACGTTCGAGAAAACGTCGGAGTAGACGAAAGAACCTACTCAAATGGCGAAAACGGCTTTAAATACTTCACCGACTCTATCCAACCCGGAGGCCTGTATCTATTAGACGAGCCCGAGAATTCGCTATCGGCAGAGATGCAGCTCGAACTGGTGCAATTCATCATCGGTATGGCACGGTTCTACGATTGCCAGTTCATCATGTCAACCCATAGCCCATTCCTCTTGTCTATACCTTACGCCAAGATATATGATATGGACAACTCGCCCGTTTCTGTGTGCAAGTGGACCGACCTACCCAGCGTAAGAATTTATTACGAATTCTTCAAAGACCACGATTGCGAATTCAACAGAATCTAAACACAAACCCAACAACGCTTAGACCCACAACAACCAGAGTCGACGAATATTGACAGCCGACGGAATATTTTTTATAAATAAGGTGTATAATTCAAATAAAACCCTTATCTTTGCAGAAACATCTCTCCTAACGGAGAACAAACACAAGGTGTGAATTTCATAAAAGTTCTTGCAACTTTTGAGATATGACTTACTAATATATTTTTTTGCATGCAATTAGTAATGACTATGCTTTTGCTATCGCCACCTATGGCGATGTGCAAGGACATAAAGTAGACGGCGAAGATGACGCAGGATTGCTTAGATTCACCTTCTACAGCCAGTGTAAGCCAACGCTTACCAAAGGGCATTCACATAATCGGGGCTGACAAACCATCGGCGCCGAGAGTAGAAACTATACCCATACCGAAACACAGTAGCTATTATGAAGATGTTGCTCAGCAGCCCACCTCCTGGAGCTATCTGTTCATACATCACATGGCAGTAAAGTCGTTTCAGAAGTGGCTTGAAGCATACAACGCCGACGACACCCACCCCACTAAACAACCCTTCTTCATACACCAAGCCACCAGCTACGCCTACAGAAATGCGGAGACACAACGCGGTGTCAAGAAAATCGTGAAGCCCACCATCAGCGGCCTCGTCTTTCTGCAAGGCACCGTGAAGAACATCCAGAAGTTCCTATCACAATATTTTCCTCAGTACCACTTAGTAAACGACCGTTGCCACGGGCGTCCTGCCTCCATACGCGATGCCATCATGCAGCCCTTTATGAACGTACTGAAAGCCCACCCCGAGCAAGTCACTCTCCTCAACGCCCCCATCGAGAAGTTCGCCAAAGACCACGTGAAACTCCGCGTCCTCACCGGTCCCTTCAAAGACTACGAAGGCTACATCATCCGCATCGACCGCAACCGCCAACTCGTCTTCGACTTCGCCGGCCGCGCCGTCGCACTCAGAGGCGTGCACCAGGAAGATTTTGAGGTGGCAGAATAGATAGCACAACAATCTTTCAACGCCCATCACCCCGACTGTAACAAAGCCTTGATCATAGGTAAGCACTCAAATTAGGGCTTAAATTAGAAAGAAGTAACTTCGCTGCTGAATTTTAAACATTGAATTATGTACAGCAGTGAAGATTTGGAACTTTTTCGATAAGTCATGAGCAAAGCAAGCTTGCTTGAA
>OGUD01001018.1_pt1 | contig 16904 bp, 15 predicted proteins | sample 1573671 | NCBI WGS metagenome assembly OGUD01 (sample SAMEA2582065, study PRJEB24529) | metagenome | biome: Human gut stool | place: China | collected 2011 | reverse complement strand
ACCTTCCTTTTGTTGCTTTGTATTACCCCCTCCGGAGTAATAATGCCGATATAAGTATCGACTGGCTGCGGATATTTTTTTCCTTTTACACGCCGGGATGTTCTTTTATAAAGATAATAAGAATCCCCCTTTTTTTTCACGGTAGTCCCTTTTACGCGATGTTTTTGAACAAATTCCGGATATTTTTTCTCAGTTACTGGCATAATGCCCTCCCTTCCGTATAGATATAGCATACCTATACTGTATAGACGTTATACCTCTACTTGAACAAAAAGTCGAGGGTTATACACGCTTATGTATAGCATGTATAACCCTCGATGAAATCTGACCTTTTTAGACTTTTAAAATATCTTCATGAAACAACCCTGTGGGGGGATTTCCAAGAATATCCGGCAAAAGATTACTATACACGGTTCCTGAATTGAAACATCAGCCAAAACTCACAAATCACAGATCAGAGGAACACGGAGGCGAAAAAACATTGGTCCGCATACCGGAACGTGACGACCCCGTGATAATGTTCCGCGATCGAGCGGACCGAGGCGGTTCCGGTTCCAAACCCGTCATGCTTCGTCGAGAGAAAACGTCCGTTTTCCTCCACCGGGGCGGAGGAGCAGGAATTATCGACCGTCAGGGCAAGGTGGCTGTTCTCCTCCTTCGCGCGGAGCCGGATAAACGGGTTGCTGCCGGTATATTCCCGGCAGGCATCTAGGGCATTTTCGAGAAGATTCCCGAGGACCGAGCAGAACTCTGCCTCATTCATGGAAAGCTTCTGCGGGACTGCCATGCTGACGGAAATATCGACACCGGATTTCCTCGCCTCATCGACATAATAGTTGACCATCGTATTTACCGCGTAATTCTCGCACCAGGTACAGAACGTATCCGGCGGGAGCATCTGACGGTACTGTGCAATGTACGCCTTTAGCTCCTCCGTCTTCCCGCTGTTTAAATAGTGGTCGATCACATTCAGGTGCTGGCGGAGATCATGTCTCGCCTGTCGGACGCTCTCGATGTGACGGCTTAACTGCTGGTACTGTGCCTTCTGCATTGCAAGAAGCGTCTCCTGGTGGGCGGCCCGCTCCTTTATGGAAAGGGGGTGTGGCGATATGGAAAAACAGATGAGTATGAAGAAAAGCAGACGATTACCTGGAATGATATTTCTTCTTGCATTGCTGATGACGATCATGATTCCGTTTGCGGCATTTGCGGAAGAGTTCAGCTGTACTGTAAACCTTCCGGTGAAGGTACAGATAGATGGAAAGAACCCGCCGTCACTGGACTATAAGTTCAAGATCGAGGCGGAAAACAATGCGCCGCTTCCGGAGGTGACTGAGGTCACCGTGAATGCTGCAGAAACCGGAACAGTGGAATTCGGCCCGATCACTTACAAGCGCCCGGGCAACTACATCTACCACATTACGCAGATTACGGATAATCGGTTGAATCTCACTTATGACAGCCGTACCTATGCTGTGACGGTTCAGATTTTAAGAAGCGAGGACAATACGCTTCATGCGGAGATCGTTGCCAGCACAGGAAGCGCAAACGGCAGCAAGGCCAGCGAGATCGTATTTGCGAACAAATATAGCAGACCGAGCTCCGGCGGAAGCGGCAGTGATGACAATTATGATCCGAGTCCTAGACCACCGCGTAAACCAGACGGTAACTCTAACGGCTCTCCAACACCGGTCAACGCGCCGAGCGCTGTTTCACCGGCTGAGAACACAAAGATTACTCCGCCAAACCCGGAATTCCCGGAGGCAAGTTCTGTAGCTGACGCACAGAACACAAGAAAACTCTCTGCCGGAAACCCGGCAACCAGTGACACCACGCACAGAGTCCTCTGGACCATGTTGAGCGTTGGTTCCGGTGTTCTTCTCCTCGCATTGATCCTGTGGAAACGCAGATCGGACGGGGCGGAAGAGAAGTAAATTTCAGATCAGAACAGATGGCTTCCACCGTGCGGGAGAGATCCTGCAGGGTGGGAGCTTTTTTGTGGATGTTTTTTCATGTCAGATATTGACAAAATGGCGACATATGGTAAAATGATAGCCAGTTGCGACTTACGATGATTCATCAAGAGTGTTGTTTTGCTATACAAAAACAACACTCTTTTATTTTTACCCGAGGCCTCAGGAAACCTCTTGAACTGCCTCTTAAAATTACAAACCGAAAATTAAAAAGAATCCTTGAAGAGGATTGTAAAAAATTCATAAACCGGCAAAGCAGTCGAAAGGCTGTGACGCAAAGCTATAGGGCCTGTAAAATGGCAGCCAGTTGCACTTTGAAGAGTATTGTAAAATGCGCTTTAGGTGCCTTTACAATACTCTTCTTGTTTGGATTTTTTTCATGAATCAATGAGGAGTTTTTTTATGAAAAAAGGTATCGTTTTAAAGCTTGCAATGTTTGTTGCAGCTTTTGCAATCAGCACATTTGCTCCGTCTATGACCGCAGCAGCAGCTTCCTATGATGATGAGTTCGTAGCTCTGATCAACCAGAAGCGTGCAGCAAATGGTCTTCAGCCGGTTTCTTTAAATAGCACTCTTGACAATGCAGCAGAGACAAGAGCAGAAGTGCTCACAGAGAAGTTTTCCTACCAGCGTCCGGATGGCCGCCGCGAATTCACAGTTCTCGATGACAACAATATCGCAGATAATTTTGTTGGTGAGTGCTACAGCGCAGGTCAGGCAACACCGAAGGAAGCTCTTGATAACATGATGCAGTATGACTTCTTCGAGAAGAAGTCATGAGCGAAGACGCTAAGACAGTTGGCGTTGGTCACTACAACGGTGGTGAGTATGGCGATTACTGGGACGTTCTTTTTACAGCCCCGGCAGCAACAGATAGAGCAGAATTCGCACAGGAAGTACTTGATCTCGTAAACGTACAGCGTGCCAACAACGGCCTTAGCCCAGTCGTTCTTGGTGATGAGAAATTAAACGCAGCTGCTCAGCAGCGTGCCGTTGAGATCGCAACCGTTACTTCCCATATACGTCCAGATGGAACAAGCTGCTTTACAGTCCTCGATGACTTCAATGTAACGGATGAAGCTACAGGCGAGAACGCAGCATGGGGACAGGTAACTCCGGAAGAGGTCGTTAACGACTGGATGAATTCCGAAGGACACCGCGCAAACATTTTAAATCCAGACGCTCACAAGATGGGCTTTGGATACTACAGCGACAACAGCTCCGAGTGGGGCCGCCAGTGGATTCAGATCTTCACAGAGTAATCTGTTTTAGATAAAAAAATTTCTTCTTCATACATTTATATTTAAATTTTCTGCCATCACCAGAAAAAACTCTTACCGCACGATCCCAGCAAATCGTGCGGTAATTTTTTACCCCTCCTTGACTTTCCAACGTCTGTTTGGTAAGATATATATCGTAGTTTTTCAAAGACTACATGTCCCAGTAGCTCAGTTGGATAGAGCACATGCCGTCTAAGAAGTAACCATAGTTAAAGCCGTGGAACTTAAAAAGGTGGTAACAAAGAGTCCGATTTGAACAATGGCATATAGAAATGTCGAAATAAGAAATCAGATGATTCATCACGAAAGTGATTGAGTTCATAAAGTTGGTTGCCGTGACCGAAAAGGCTGAAAAAGCCCGAAAATACGGCATTTGTTCCCATAGTTAAATGGATATAACAAGCGTCTCCTAAGGTTGCGTTACAACGGTCACCTCAAAAAAACTAAATAAGGGATTGCAGTTCGATTTTGATCGGGCTATAATCATATATCAGACACGTCCATATAGCTCAGCTGGATAGAGCACACGCCTCCTAAGCCTTAACCATGGTTAAGTAAAGAGATTGAAAGATGGACATAAGTCAGAGTTCGATTTCAGAAGGAAGCGATCGAAATGTCAAAATGAGAAACACTGGAGCTTCATCACGAGAGTGATTGAGTTTATAAACATGGTTACCGTAGCCATAGGGCTCTAAAAGCCTGTAAATACGGCATTCGTTCCCTTAGTTAAATGGATATAACAATAGCCTCCTAAGCCTTAACCATGGTTAAGTAAAGAGATTGAAAGATGGACATAAGTCAGAGTTCGATTTCAGAAGGAAGCGATCGAAATGTCAAAATGAGAAACACTGGAGCTTCATCACGAGAGTGATTGAGTTTATAAACATGGTTACCGTAGCCATAGGGCTCTAAAAGCCTGTAAATACGGCATTCGTTCCCTTAGTTAAATGGATATAACAATAGCCTCCTAAGCTGTAGTTGTGGGTTCAATTCCCGCAGGGAACATCCATTTTTGCAGCAATGATGATAACAAGTCATTGCTGCATTTTTCATTTACATGAAGATTTTTGGGTGCGCGCGAGCACCCAGATATCATCAAAAATTGGAAAATGAGCACCCAAAACAGGTAATCGCGCATCTGGTGATTTTTCATGATAACCACCAAAAGGCGATAACTATCGTGTAGGATGAGTTTTAGGGTGTAAAGCAGAGTAAAAATGAATAAATGTTTTCTTGCCTGGAATCATTCAGGCCTGACGGAAAGGATCCGTTCAGATTAGATTAACAGTTCTAATCTGGGCGGATTTTTTTCGTTCAGGGAAAAGGAGGAAGGGCCTATGGCAGGCAAAACAGATGAACGTGCTTCGGATGAGAAGGTAGTAGAGATTGAAATGGAACGACTGAGAGCTTTCGAGAATCATCCGTTTAAAGTAATTGCAGACAGTCAGATGATTGAGCTGCAGGAAAGCATAAAAAAATATGGAGTTCTGACCCCGTTGATTGTCAGACCTCGATCAGAAGGGTTTTATGAAATTATATCAGGACATAGAAGAAAGTTTGCTGCAGAGCGCTTGGGTTACAGAAGTCTTCCTGTGATCATCCGGTGTATGAAGGATGATGAAGCCGTGGTAACGATGGTTGATTCAAATTTGCAGCGCGAGCAGATCACACCCAGTGAGAAGGCATTCGCTTATAAAATGAAGTATGATGCCATCAAGCGAAAAGCAGGAAGGAAGAAATGTGGGCAAGTTGACTTCAATAACGGAAAAAGAAGTGTTGATATTATTGGCGAGCTGTGCGGTGACAGTGCGAAGCAGGTACAAAGGTACATCAAGATAACGGAATTGATTCCTCCGCTGCTGGAAAAGGTGGATGATGGAACAATGGGGTTTACTCCGGCAGTTCAACTGGCCTATCTCAAAAAGAAAGAACAGCAACAGATGGTGGATGCAATTGATTTCACCCAGTGTACGCCCTCATTGTCGCAGGCAATCAGGATGAAAAAGCTTAGCGAAGAGGGGAATCTGACGTTGGAAGAAATGGAGGGAATTCTGGGCGAGGTGAAACAAAAGGAAATGGATCGGGTAGTTTTTAAAAATGAGCAGCTTTACAGATTTTTTCCTGCCAGCTATACATCAGAACGAATGCGCAGGGAGATTCTGGAAATTTTGAAAATATGGAGAGCAAGCAACTGGGATTAATGGAGGATAATTTTATGTGTAGAGTGATTGCAGTATCAAATCAGAAAGGCGGCGTTGGAAAAACTGTATCGTGCGTAAACATTGGGGTAGGTCTGGCACAGCTGGGGAAAAAGGTCCTTTTAATAGATGGAGATCCGCAGGGAGATCTTACAATCAGTTTAGGTGTTGAAGAGCCGGATGAAATAGAATATTCTTTAGCGACCTTAATGTTGAATACAGTGAATGATGAAAACCTGAATATGGAAAAGACTATTTTGCATCATAAAGAAGGTGTAGACTTCATTCCATCCAACATTGAGTTATCAGCGATAGAGGTTTCACTGGTAAATGCTATGAGCCGGGAATTGATTTTACGATCAATGGTCGATAAACTGAGGAATTTCTATGATTTTATTTTGGTTGACTGTATGCCTTCCCTGGGAATGATGACGATTAATGCATTGGCATGTGCTGATTCCGTATTGATCCCAGTTCAGGCGGCATATCTGCCTGTTAAAGGCCTTCAGCAGCTGATTAAGACGATTGGCAGAGTAAGGAAGCAACTGAATCCCAAACTTAAAATAGAAGGGATTCTGCTGACAATGGTGGACTGTAGAACGAACTATGCGAGGGATATTTCTTTAATGGTTTATGATACCTATTCGGAAAGTATCAAAGTGTTTGGTACGGAGATTCCTATGGCGGTCAAAGCCTCGGAGGTCAGCGTTGAGGGTGAAAGCATTTATTCTTATGATCCAAAAGGAAAGGCAGCGCAGGCCTATATGAAAGTAACACACGAAGTGCTTGGGGAGGTATAAGCGAGATGGGAAACAGAGTGGCAGGAAAAATCAAATTACAATCGGTAGATGAGTTGCTGGGTGTACCTGAAATTAATGGCACGCAGGAGATCGAACTGGGAAGAATCCATACATTCCCGAATCATCCGTTTAAGGTACTGGACGATGATAAGATGGAAAAGCTAGTAGAAAGTATTCGGGAGAACGGAATTTTGAATCCTGTACTGGTACGGCCGGATCAGACGGGAAATTATGAAATGATATCGGGCCACCGCAGGTTACATGCTGCGGAGATTGTGGGGTTGGATAAGATTCCTGCGATAGTAAAGGAAATGTCGGATGATGAGGCCATCATAAAAATGGTGGATGCCAATATTCAAAGGGAAGAGATTCTTCCGAGTGAACGGGCATTTAGTTTTAAGATGAAAATGGAAGCATTAAGCAGGCGGGGACATAGATCTGATTTAAGTTGTGGAACTGAGTTCCACATGAAAACCGCAGATGAAAGAAAGACAAGGCAGACAATCGGTGATGAGGTCGGCATGACTGGCAGACAGGTTACAAAGTATATTCGTCTTACATATCTTATTCCTGTTTTTTTAGATAAAGTGGATTTAAAAAAGATAACGATTACCATGGGCGTCGACTTGTCATATTTCGATGAACAGGTGCAGAAGTGGGTTTATGAGTATTTCAAGGAAAATGGCTTCTTGAAGCCGGTGCAGGTAGAGGCATTGAAAAATGCGGAAAATTTATCTAATGCGACGCAGTACAGCATCATCAGTATATTAAATGAAGCGTTGCCGAAAAAAACTACAGCAGCGAAGGTATCTCTGTCAGAGAAAAAATTAGATCAGTATTTCCCGCCACATTATTCTGCAAAGGAACGGGAAAAGGTGATTCTTCAGCTGTTAGAGCAGTGGAGTGAATCACAGAAGCAGGTACAGTAAAAGATAACAAGGGTGTTTCAGAAGTGTATTATTTACACTTCTGGAACAGGAGGGGAGTCATATGAACGACAGAATAAAGCTATCCTATTTTTATGGACAGGAAGCGGATCAATTTTCATTCTATAAAATACCAAAGCTGTTATTCACAGACGAGTACTTTAAAGAGATATCAGTAGAGGCCAAGGTATTATATGGTCTAATGCTAGACCGAATGTCATTATCTATGAAAAATCAGTGGTTGGATGGAGAAGGGAGGGCTTTCATTTACTATTCTCTGGAAGATATCATGGATGCTCTTGGCTGTAGCAATAAGAAAGCAATTACAATTATGAAGGAGTTAGATGAGGCAACAGGAATCGGTCTGATTGAAAAGAAGCGGCAAGGTCAGGGAAAACCGACCATGATTTACCTGAAGCAGTTCGTTATCCAGGATGTTCAGAAGTGTAAAAAATACACTTCTGAAGAAAAAATAGACATTTCAGAAGTGAAGAATTTACATGTCTTGAAGTGTAAAACGGTCATGTCTAGAAGTGAAGAAATTACACCTCTAGAAGTGAAAAAAATACACACTAATAAGAATAATATAAATAATACTGAGTTGAACAATACGGAATCTAATCTTATCATATCTGGAAATGATGGGACGGGATCGGAGATGGAAGCATATGCAGGACTGATTCGAGAAAACATTGAGTTGGAGATTTTAAAAGAACGCCATCCGTATGATCAGGAACTGTTAGATGGAATCTTTGATCTAATCCTGGAGACGGTGCTTTGTAAAAATACAGACATTGTTATTGCCTCCAATAGTTATCCGGCAGAGTTGGTGAAAAGCAAATTATTGAAGTTGAATGGCATGCATATCGAGTATGCTATGGATTGTCTGGAAAAGAACACGACAAAGGTTCGAAATATCAGGAAATATATGCTTGCCGTACTGTTCAATGCTCCGAGTACAGCCAGTGGCTATTATCAGGCAGAAGTAAACCATGATCAGTCACGGTTGACGGTTATGGAGGGATAACTGGTTACGGTATGTACCGACATTAGAAATATCAGAATGGAGGATATGCTATGCATGATGATGATTATGAGGAACGACAGAAAAGCCGCGGTAAATCTGAGCGCATGTTGATAGGAAGTATTGCAAGTATACTGGGTGGGATTATTGGAGGCGTTATAGCTGTCCTATTTTTCCTGGTTAGCCGATTTGATATTTTAAGTTCAGGAATAGCAGCGCTGGTATTTTATATATGTACATATCATCAGAAGTGGAATGGCAGAATTTATATCGTTGCCATAATTGGAATATTTAGCGTTTCCATGTTTCTTCAATATAGATATAAGCTATTTCGGATTTTGTATTTGTTGCTGACTTGTGGATGCTTTGCAGTGCTTGGAACGGTAATCATAGGATATGATACAGAAGTGGGGATGTATCTGGTTATGGGAGGCTGTTTTCTGGCAACGGTTTTCCTGGGAGTTGTGTCATGGTCTATGATTATGAGAGAATGCAACGGGACGCTAGCCGGTTGATAACAAAGTGATAATATGCCATATCTTGAAGCTTTTTTTGAGGTGTGATATCCTTATCATAGACAAGTGGAGCTGAGCTGTATGAACAGCTTTCATTTGTACACTTTTGCAAAAGAATTTTCCTAAAATGTCAGCCAGACTGAGAATGCTTGGCTGGCATTTTTTTGTGCCGTGATCACGGAAAAAAATGGGAAGGAGATCAGTTATGGATTACGAAGCTTTTAAAAAGAAGATCGCTGAGGATGTCAAGCAGTGGCTTTCTGCATGTGGATACGATGACGTGGAGCTTAACTTCTGGCCTGTAGAAAAGGCAAACTTTCATTATGAAGCACTGGCGGTACGCATGAGAAAAACAAATGTAGGTGTGAATTTAAATGTGGAATCCGCTTATGAAGTTTATAAGCGTACGGGTGCATACACTAAAACGTGCGAAGATCTGATGGTCACGCTTATGAGAGGTTTTGAAGATGCGCCTGTGGTAGATTCAGCTGCTATTCGTGATTATGACATTATGAAGTCGAAAAGCGCTATTGAAGTTATCTCGGCAGAAGAAAATGCAGAGCTTCTGGAGAAAGTACCGCATGAGCGTATGGAAGATTTAGCTGTTGTGTATCGCCTTGTGTTGGAAAGCAACGATGATGGCAGAACTTCTGCACTTATTACAAATGAATTGCTGGAACTGTGGGGAATTGATCACGATCAATTTAAAGCGGATGCGATGAAAAGTGTTCCCCAAAATCGTCCGGCAGTTGTTTATGATATGATGGATATCATGAAGGAATATAACGCAGATGACATGTCCTTCGATATTTCTGGCGGAAAAGAGGTCATGTATGTGGCATCTGTACCTGATAATGTTGGGGGCGCAGGTGTTATTGCATATCCTGGTTTTATGGACCAGGCTGCGGAAAAACTTGGTGGTGATTTCTGGATTCTTCCATCGTCTGTACATGAAGTGCTTTTAGTTGTTGATGACGGAAAGCAGTCCGCAAAGGAGCTTTGCAGATTGGTGCAGAGCGTGAATTCCGAGGAGGTAAGACCGGAAGAAAGACTTTCTGATCATGCGTATCATTACGACTGCAAAGAGCGTGTGTTTGAGCTCGGAGAGAAGTATGAAGCAAGAGTATTACAAAAGGGTGCGGTGTTTGAACAACAGGTTAGCGGGCATAAGTCTGTAGTAAAGGCCTTGAAGGATAAACAGCAGAAAGTTAATAACAAAGTGCCTATGGAAAATACTGAGAAAAAGATAAAATCTAAAGAGGATCAGGCTCTTTAAAACGATAGCAGTGTCAGCTCATGATATTCTTGATGCTGGCACTTTTTATGTGAAGGGATTGTAATGTTTAAAAAACATATTTTAAGAAATCATAAGCCAGATTACAGCAGACTGCAGTATGACTGCATAAGCCAACCGTCTCGCAGTCATCCGCGGAACTGCCAGACAGAGTGCCCATATGGATATGACCGGGCATTCTGCTTTCCGTGCTACAAACGCCTGTTACTTAAGACCAAAGCATATCCGAGAAAGAAGAAAGAAAACCATGTTTAATTATTTTTCTGGAGCCCAGTCTCTCCAGTTTGCCTTTTACCGGATTCCTAAACTGCTTTTTACGGATAAGCGGTTTTTCGGACTTTCCACAGATGCAAAGTTGCTTTATGGGCTGCTGTTGGATCGCATGTCGTTATCGGTGAAGAATGGATGGGCTGACGCAGATGGCAGAGTGTATATTATCTTTACATTAACAGAAATTGAAACGGCGTTGAGGTGCGTGGAGAAGTCGGCTGTAAAGTATGTGAAAGAGTTGGAAAAGATAGGACTTATTAAAAAGAAACGTCAGGGGCAGGGAAAGCCGACATTAATTTACGTAAAGAATTTTACACCACAGGAAAATTTACAGGTCAAAAACAGTAAAAAGACCAGTTCACCCACGGTAGAAAGTACAGATCAAGACCTGTATAATTTCCAGTCAAATTATACTGAGACAAGTGATACTAGTAACGATACTGATCTTATCTTATCAGAAGATCAGGAGCGGATGAGATATGAAGAGTATCTGAAAGAGCAACTGGAAGTCGTAGTGTTAAAACAGGATTATCCATATGATATAAAGCTTATCGATAACCTCGTGGACATTATACTGGACGTGTTATGCTCTAAAAGTAAGTCCCTGTGGATTTCAAAAGAGGAAAAGCCGATCAGCGTGGTAAAGAGCCGTTTCATGAAACTAACATCGGAGCATATCCGTTATATTCTGGATTGCATGGATGAAAACACGGAGAAAATCAGTAATCCCAAGCAGTATTTGCTTGCGGCTTTATATAATGCCCCGGTCACGATGGAGAGCTTCTACCGTGCAGCAGTACGGCATGATATGGCAGAAGGCAAGATATAAGGGGATTTGTGACAGGAGGATTCATATGAATAAGAAGCCATGGGCTTATGTAACAGCTGCCTGGAGCAAAGACAAGAGCAGAGCAAAAAGATCTGCCCGGAGATATTGCCGGATGCTGTACGAGGCAGGTTACACACCAATCTGTCCGCTGTTATCGTTGCCAGCGGTGCTTGATGTCAGTGTGGCAGATGAGTATAAGGACTATATGGAGATGTCCGAAGAGTTACTGCGTCGCTCCCGTCTTCTGGTGGTTTGCGGAACCGTTATGGACGAAAGTGTGCTTGTGGATATCGCAACAGCAAAGCGGTTTCATGTGGTATCATCTACCATGCGAGGAGTCCTCAGTGTGGATAAAAGCCAAAATAAAGAGTAGCATTGTGGATACAGCCTTCGGGCTGTTTTTTTGATGGAAGGATGTGAGAAAGCTGATTCATGAAGAAGTTGACCGCGAAGCGGTCAGTAAATCGGTGACTATTGCGGTGAAGATGTCGAAACCAACTGTGGAAAAATTTATAGAAGCGTTAGGTCTGTTCATTGGAAAACCGCTGGAAGCAGGAGCACATACCGTCAGCAATAAAATTCACCCAGTACGCGGAAAGCAATCGATAAAAACCTTGATCGGCCAGGGGCAAGGGGTATCTTCCATTCCCCTGGCTGATGTGGGGTTAAAGGATTTCCAGAAGATTGCGAAGACGTATGGCGTGGATTTTGCTGTCGTGAAGGATAAAAAGGGAGAAGTTCCTGTATATACCGTATTTTTTAAGGTGAAAGACACGGATGCTGTGACACAGATTTTGCAGGACTATTCGGAAAAACAACTGAAGAAGTCGGTTGTTGATCGACCGAGTATTCTTGGAAAACTGAAGAAATTTAAAGAAATGGTAGCAGCTCTTCCGAAGAAGGTAGCTGAGCGGAAGAAGGAGCGGGTTTTATGAGTGGAAAGCAGTTAAAGAAAATGTTGGTTTTAAACATTCCCTATATCGTTGTTGGGTTGCTTGCCACAAATTTTGGAGAAGCATGGAGACTTGCAGCAGGAACGGCTGTATCTGAAAAGATTCAGAGTCTGGTTCTTGGTCAGGTATTTGCCAGGGCATTTGCAGACCCGTTGCCTAGCCTGTATCCGTCGGACTTAGTGATTGGTGCTATTTGTGGTATTGCGCTCAGATTGGTCGTCTACCTGAAGGGAAAAGATGCAAAAAAATTTCGGCATAACGTGGAGTATGGATCAGCCAGGTGGGGATCGCATGCAGATATAGAACCCTTTGAAGATCCTGTGTTTGCGAATAATGTGATTCTTTCCCAGACAGAACGTATCACAATGAGCAACCGGCCGAAGATTCCAAAGTATGCCAGGAATAAAAATGTTCTGGTGGTCGGCGGATCTGGATCAGGAAAGACCAGGTTCTTTATAAAACCGAATTTATTACAGATGCATTCATCCTATGTGGTGACGGATCCCAAAGGCGGTCTGGTCAATGAAGTGGGAAATGCTCTTTACAAGAATGGGTATAGGATGAAGGTATTCAATACCATCAATTTTTCAAAATCAATGCACTATAATCCATTCGCCTATCTCCATTCTGAGAAAGATATTCTGAAACTGGTGACAACACTGATTGCCAATACCAAAGGGGAAAGCAAGGGTGGGGATGATTTCTGGCTGAAAGCGGAAACATTACTGTACACGGCATTGATCGGCTATATCCATTATGAAGCACCGGAAGAAGAACAAAATTTTTCCACGCTGCTTGAAATGATCAATGCAATGGAAGTCCGCGAGGACGATGAAGAATTCAAGAATCCTGTGGATCTGATGTTTGAGGAGCTGGCAGAACAGAAGCCAGATCATTTTGCGGTAAGGCAGTATGCAAAATATAAGCTGGCGGCTGGAAAGACTGCAAAGTCCATTCTGGTAAGCTGTGGTGCGAGACTGGCCCCATTTGATATTAAAGAACTTCGGAATCTGACAGCTTATGATGAGCTGGAACTGGATACTCTGGGTGACCAGAAGACAGCGTTGTTCCTGATCATGTCAGACACGGATGGGACCTTTAACTTCTTGATTTCCATGATTTATACGCAGATGTTTAATCTCCTTTGCGAGAAAGCAGATGATGTATATGGTGGAAGACTTCCGGTACATGTAAGGTGTCTGATTGATGAGGCGGCCAACATTGGGCAGATCCCGAATCTGGAGAAGCTGGTCGCAACGATCCGAAGCCGTGAGATATCCGCGTGCCTGGTGTTGCAGGCAAAGTCGCAGTTGAAAGCAATCTATAAAGATAATGCTGATACGATCATCGGTAATATGGATTCACAGATATTCCTTGGCGGCACGGAGCAGACTACGTTGAAGGACCTGAATGCGATCCTAGGAAAAGAAACAATCGATATATATAATACCGGTCAGTCAAAAGGTTCGCAGGAAAGCTACAACATGAATTACCAGAAAATCGGAAAGGATCTTATGACGATGGATGAACTGGCGGTCATGGACGGCTCAAAATGTATTGTGCAGGTCCGTGGTGTAAGACCTTTTCTATCTGATAAGTATGATCTGACGCAGCATCCCAATTATAAGCTGACAGCAGACTATGACAAACGGAATTATTTTGATGTAGTAAAGTTTTTGAAGCACAATTTAAAACTCAGGGCAGACGATGAATACGAGGTCATCGATCTGACGACATAATCAGCTCTTGCTATCAGGAAAGTAAAACCGGTGGCAAGAGCTTTTATATATATGGTATGCGCGCATAGTCGTGGGTCACTGCAGAGGCCGCGGCAGGAACTATCAATATCCCTTGATTGGGGAACACAATATTTTACGGAGGATTTTATACAATGGCATTTTTTCAGAGTGCAGTAGGAACACTGCAGACGTTAGTAGTTGCACTTGGAGCCGGTCTTGGAATCTGGGGTGCAATCAACCTTATGGAAGGATATGGAAACGACAATCGTGTGACACGTTCGTAAGTGAAAAGCTTACGCACAAAGTCGAAGGGCTTTCAAGCCTGAAACTTTGGAGAACTGATATTCCGATGAGTGAAATGAGGGAATAACGCCCCGAAGCGCTCACACTGATACTCCGACTGGCATCAGCGTGCAACCGCCAAAGTGTCAGAAGCTCGGTAAAGTCGGCAGAGAGTAGCCGTAAATATGGCTAACTACCATATACGAAAGCTATCCAGCGGTGGATGGTGCTACCTATATGCCGGGTGTCGGTTACCCATGGTCAGAATGTACGAAAGTACTGACGAACTTCCGAATGTACAAGTCTAAACGTTGATACTGTCGAAAGGCAGTAGCCCTTGTATGGGCGTGTCCGTGGATTAGTAAGAATGGTTGTTATGAACATCCATATATCGTTACAGGCGATATGATTATGCATGATTGGACACAGGCTTAGAGGAAGGACCTAAAGGTAATCAATGATAGGAATATCGGAACGTGGAAAGCTGGGAACGTATGAAAAAAGCCGTTGCAGGTCGTTGGACGGGAAAGCCGGGCAAAACCGGTACAACCGTACTTAATCCCAGTGAGAGTAGGGGCACAGTACCTGTGAAGTGATGCTAAACATCGTGGAGGGATAGCCCCAAGTCGAATTCAACGGAAAAAAATGAATATACGATAAACGCAGCTTCGAGTATGACAAAGAAAATCCAAACCGAAGGGAGAGGATGCCTGTGTTGACTTCGAAACAGCAAGAACAGAAATCTAAACAGAGAAAAATTCGCAATTCTGAGTATTATGACATGATAAGTACTTTTGACGAATTGTATGCAGACAGTAAGAAAGACAAGATATTTAATCATCTCATGGAAATCATCGAGAGCGAAGAGAATATCAAGCTGGCATACAGAACGATAAAGACGAATACAGGAAGTGATACCGCAGGTGTGGACAAAAGGACAATTAATGACCTTGCTAAATTAAACGAGGAAGAATATGTCCGTCTCATAAGAAAGCAATTCAGCTGCTATCACCCACGCCCAGTAAAGCGTGTGGAGATACCAAAGCCCAATGGAAAGACCAGACCTCTGGGAATTCCAACTATCGTTGACCGAGTGGTACAGCAATGTATCTTACAAGTCATGGAGCCGATATGCGAGGCAAAATTCAGCGATAATTCTTACGGATTCCGTCCGAATAGATCCGCTGAACATGCCATCGCTCAGTGTATGCGATTGATACAGGTACAGAATATGTATCACGTAGTAGACCTTGATATTAAAGGATTTTTCGATAACATCAATCATACTAAACTGATAAGGCAGATATGGGCATTGGGAATAAGAGATAAGAAGCTGTTATGCATCATTAAGGAAATGCTGAAAGCATCTGTTATTCTGCCAAATGGAGATAAAACTTTCCCCATCAAGGGAACTCCACAAGGCGGTATCCTGTCGCCATTGCTTGCAAACATTGTTTTGAACGAGTTGGATTGGTGGATTACTTCCCAATGGGAAGAAATGCCAACGAAAACAGATTTTACAACAAGAAGCAATAAGCAGGGAACAGTTATCAAAAGCCATGCTTACAGGGCTTTGCGCAGAAGCAGACTGAAAGAAGTGCATGCGGTGCGATATGCCGATGATTTCAAAATCTTCTGCCCTACACACGCAGAAGCCGTCAGAGCGTATAAAGCCACAGAAATGTGGTTAAAAGACCGCCTGGGTCTTGATATAAGCCCAGACAAATCTAAGGTTGTCAATCTAAAAAGACAGTATTCTGATTTTCTCGGATTCAAACTGAAAGTGCGGAAAAAGGGGAAGAAATATGTCGTCAGGTCACATATGTGTGACAAGGCATACAAAAAGGCTCATGAAAAGCTGACCAAGGAAGTAAAAACTTTGGCTCATTCGCCAGATGACACAGCTCAGTTTATACAGTTACAGAAATATAATTCTGTAGTCGCAGGATTACACGAATACTACTGCATTGCAACAGAATCAACAGCAGACTTTGGAAGGCTTGCCTTCGGTATCAACAAACAGCTTAGAAACAGGCTGAAAGGCGATGTGTCCCGTAATGGTGCTCTGAGAAATGGTTTCATCAAAGACAAGTATGGTAAAAGCAGGCAATTGAGGTTTCTGCATGAACGTCCCATTGTTCCAGTGGGAGCCGTTCCGCAGAAAAATGCCCAAAATAAAAGGAAAAACATCAATAAGTACACTGTCAAGGGACGAGAGCTGATTCATAAGAATCTAACTATTAATACCGACGCAATGTTATGGCTGATGCGTAATCCTGTCAAGGGCAGGTCAATCGAATATGCAGACAACAGAATATCACTATTTGCGGCTCAATATGGAAAATGTGCAGTTACAGGACTTCCTATGGAAGTACACAACATTCACTGTCATCATAAAATGCCATTAAGCAAAGGTGGTACAGATGCATACGAAAATCTGATTTTAGTCTCAAAAGCCATCCATGTGATTATCCATGCATCGTCTGAAATCACTATCAGAGAATATCTGAACCCACTGCAATTAGATGATTCTAAACTTGCAAAGCTTAACAAACTTCGAACTATGGCAGAAATGCCTGTAATCATTCTTTGATAAATATGCTGTTACGAAGTGTGTAAATCGTATATGAAAAAACCTGGCTGTTGAATTCGATGGAACGCCATGTGCGGTGAAAGCTGCATGCACGGTGTGGAGCGGGGGAAAATCCGGAGATTATATCAAAGGATTACCTATCGCTATCGGGTGCAAAGAGCCAGGGCATGAAGCAGTTTATGGCTAATTAAAGGGAACAAAAAGAAAGGAAAAGCACAATCCAGACGG
>OGUD01001016.1_pt1 | contig 16925 bp, 15 predicted proteins | sample 1573671 | NCBI WGS metagenome assembly OGUD01 (sample SAMEA2582065, study PRJEB24529) | metagenome | biome: Human gut stool | place: China | collected 2011 | reverse complement strand
ATGATTATATTATTTAAAACAAGTAAGATAGTATTATTTGGGAAGGGAATGTAGATGAAGAAGAAAATAATACTGAATGCAAATACTTTATTTGCTGTATATAATTTTAGATGTAATTTGATGAAAGAGTTAACAACTAGAGGATATGAAATTGTTTGTTTAGGAAATAAAGATAGTTCAGCAGAACAGATAATAGAAGAGGGCTGGAGATATATAGATGTTGGAATGGATAGAAGAGGAACAAGTATTTTAAATGATTTAAAATTATTTCTTTTTTATCTAAAGACTTTTAAAAAAGAAAGGCCAGAATATATATTAAATTTTACTATTAAACCAAATATATATGGAACATTAGCAGCTAAATTAGTTGGAATTCCAGTAATTAATAATGTTACAGGATTAGGAGATATATTTGATACAGAAAATTTGACGAGCAAGGTAGTTAAGATATTATACAAAATAAGTTTTAGATTTCCTAAAAAAGTATTCTTTCAAAATGATGATGACTTAAATATATTTTTAAATAATAGGTTAATAGATAAAAAGGTTTGTGATAGATTACCAGGTTCTGGGGTAGAAGTCAATAGATTTATTCCTTTAGAAAAAGATAGAAAAGATAATAAAAAAGTATTTTTATTTTTAGGAAGAATTTCTAATAAAAAGGGAGTTAGAATAATTAATGAGGTATCTAAAATACTTACACCAAAATATCCTAATATAGAGTTTCAATTGTTAGGAAAAGTATATACAGATGAGGAGGGGCATATTTCTAAAGAGGAACTTTTAAAATGGGAAGAAGAAAGTAATATTAGATATATAGGAACATCCAAAGATGTAAGAAGAGAGATAAAAGAAGCTGACTGTATTATATTTCCATCTTTTTATAGAGAAGGGGTACCAAGATCACTTATTGAATCTGCTTCTATGGGAAAACCAATACTTACAACTGACAATGTAGGATGTAGAGATATAGTAGAAGATGGATATAATGGATATCTAGCAAAGCCTAATGATATTGATAGTATGGTAGAAGTAGTAGAAAAATTCTTAAGTTTAGATGAAAATAAGCAAAGAGAAATGGGAAATAATGGAAGAAAAAAAGTATTAAAAGAATTTGATGAAAAAATAGTTATTAATAAATATTTAGAAAATTTAAGATAAAGGGAGAGAAACATAAATGAAAATAGCAGTAGCAGGGACAGGTTATGTAGGTTTATCAATAGCTGTATTATTGGCTCAGCATCATAAAGTTATAGCTGTAGATATTATTCCAGAAAAAGTAGAGATGATAAATAATAGAAAATCTCCAATTCAAGATGAATATATTGAAGATTATCTAGCAAATAAAGAGTTAGATTTAGTAGCAACTTTAGATGGAGAGTCAGCTTATAAAGAAGCTGAATTTGTAGTAATAGCAGCACCTACAAATTATGATTCAAAAACAAATTACTTTGATACATCAGCAGTAGAAAATGTAATTGAAACAGTATTAAAAGTTAATCCTAATGCAATTATGGTAATAAAATCAACTATTCCAGTAGGATATACTGAATCAGTAAGAAAAAAATACAATACAAAGAATATAATATTTAGTCCAGAGTTTTTAAGAGAATCAAAAGCTCTATATGATAATTTATATCCTTCACGTATTATAGTTTCTACTGATAAAAATGATGAAGAATTAACTAAAAAAGCTAATGAATTTGCTAAATTATTACAAGAGGGAGCAATAAAAGAAAATATTGAAACACTGATAATGGGATTTACTGAAGCTGAAGCTGTGAAGTTATTCTCTAATACATATTTAGCTTTAAGAGTAAGCTATTTCAATGAGTTAGATACTTATGCAGAGATGAAAGGACTAAATACTCAAGAGATAATAAATGGAGTATGTTTAGATCCAAGAATAGGAAGTTACTACAATAATCCATCATTTGGTTATGGTGGGTACTGTTTACCAAAAGATACAAAACAATTACTAGCTAACTATGATAGAGTACCACAAAATGTAATAGGAGCGATAGTAGAATCAAATAGAACTCGTAAAGATTTCATAGCTGACCGTGTGTTAGAAATAGCAGGAGCTTATGAAGCAAATAGTTCTTATGACCCATCAAAAGAGAAAGATATAGTAGTTGGAGTATATAGACTAACTATGAAAAGTAATAGTGATAACTTCCGTCAAAGTAGCATTCAAGGAATAATGAAACGTATAAAAGCAAAAGGAGCAACAGTAATTATTTATGAACCTACTTTAGAAGATGGAGCAACTTTCTTTGGAAGTAAAGTAGTTAATAATCTAGATAAGTTTAAAAAATTAAGTCAAAGCATTATAGCTAATAGATATGATAGTTCTTTAGATGATGTAAAAGAAAAAGTATATACAAGAGATATATTTAAAAGAGATTAATTAAAGAAAGAGTTGAGGAATATGCAAAATATAGAGTTGAAAGGAAAAACTATATTAGTAACTGGTGGAGCTGGATTTATAGGTTCTAACTTAATATTAGAACTATTAAAAACTGTTGAAAATATTAGTATAGTTTCAATAGATAATCTAAATGATTATTATGATGTAAGTATAAAAGAGTGGAGATTATCAGAGATAGAAAAAGAGATAGAGAAACATCCAAATTCTAAATATCACTTTATAAAGGGAGATATAGCTGATAAAAATACAATAGATAATATCTTTAATGAGTATAAACCAGAGATAGTAGTAAACTTAGCAGCTCAAGCTGGAGTAAGATATAGTATTATAAATCCAGATGCATATATTCAAAGTAATATGATAGGGTTCTATAATATTTTAGAAGCTTGTAGACATAGTTATGATAATGGAGCAAAGGGAGTAGAACATCTAGTATATGCTTCATCTTCATCTGTATATGGAAGTAATAAGAAAATACCTTATTCAGTAGATGATAAGGTAGATAATCCAGTATCATTATATGCAGCTACCAAAAAATCAAATGAATTAATGGCTCATAGTTATTCAAAACTATATGATATTCCTTCAACAGGACTTAGATTTTTTACTGTATATGGACCAGCAGGTAGACCAGATATGGCATACTTTAGCTTTACAAATAAGTTAAGAAATAACGAAACTATAGAGATATTTAATTATGGAAATTGTAAAAGAGATTTTACTTATATAAATGATATAGTTTATGGGGTAAAATCTGTAATGGAGAAAGCTCCAGAAAGAAAAGTAGGAGAGGATGGATTACCAGTACCACCTTATTCTATTTATAACATAGGTAATAATAGTCCAGAAAATCTATTAGATTTTGTAACTATATTACAAGAAGAATTAGTAAATGAAGGAATATTGCCTAAAGATTATGATTTTGAATCTCATAAGAAATTAGTACCAATGCAACCAGGAGATGTACCAGTAACTTATGCAGATGTAAGTATATTAGAGAGAGATTTTAACTTTAAGCCTAAAACAAGTTTAAGAGAAGGATTAGGAAAATTTGTTAGATGGTATAGAAAGTTTTATATAGGAGAAAAAGAATGAAACTATTATTTTTAACTAAATATGATGAAGAAGGACCAAGCTCTAGATATCGTTCATATAATTATAAAAAATTTTTTATAAGAGAGAATATAGAGTGTGAATATAATCCTTTTTTTTATAAAGGTTATGTAAACGACTTATACAAAGGAAAAAAAATTAAAAGAGTAAAAATATTGTACTGTTATTTTAAAAGAATACTATACATTTTAAAAAATAAAAATAAATACGATCATTTAATAATAGAAAAAGAATTATTTCCATATATTCCATATTTTTTAGAGAAAATAATTTTAACTAAAGCTAGTTATAGTTTGGATTTTGATGATAATCCAAAAGATAAATACACAAAAGGTATTTTTTCAATTTTATTTAAAAATAAAATTGAAAACTTATGTAAAAGAGCAAAATTTGTTACTGTAGGGAATCATTGGTATTTTGAAGAATTTAAAAATAATAAAAATTTTTATTATCTTCCAACAGTAATTGATTTAGATAAATACACTATAAAAGATTATTCGAAAAATGATAAAAAAATAAAAATAATATGGATTGGATCTCCAAGTAATTTAAAAAATTTATTTTTAATAGAAAATACATTAAAAAATTTAGCTAAAAAATATTTAATAAAATTAGTTATAATAGGTGGAAAAATAAATATAGAAGGAGTTGAGTGTGAAGAGGTAAAATGGCAAGAAGAAACTGAAGTAGAAGAACTGAAAAAAGGAGATATAGGAATAATGCCACTAAATGATGGTTATTGGGAAAAGGGAAAATGTGGATTTAAATTAATTCAATATATGGGTGTAGGATTACCAGTTGTGGCTTCTAATGTATCAGCAAATAAAGAAATTGTTCAAAATGGAGTAAATGGATATTTATGTGAAAAAGAAGTAGAATGGTATACTTACTTAGAATCCTTAATTTTAAATATAGATTTAAGAAAAAAATTAGGAGAAAATGGAAGAAATATAATTGAAAAAAGTTTTAACTATAAAATTGTAAAAAGAAAGTATATAGAAATATTAAGGAGTTAGATTAATGTATATATATCCAAGTATAATTTTATTATTATTTTTATTTGGTATAGTTGAGGTTTTGAAAATAAATATAATTATAAGAAAAATTGTTAAAGTTTTAGGAATACTTATAATTTTTATTATAATAGGATTAAATAGATGGAGTTACGATTATAGTAATTATATAAATAGATACTTTGATCATTTAGAGCAAAAAGAAAAAGGATTTGTAGTTTTAATAAATTTGCTAAAAAAATATTCTCCATATCAAGGACATGAAGTAGTTATTTTTATAGCTGGAATATTAATGGTAATTTTACTTATCAAAATATCCAAAAACATAAATTTAAACTTTATTTTATTATTATATTCAATTTATCCCTTAATTTTAGATATAAATCAAACCAAAAATTTATATATGTATATATTTTTTTATTTTGGCATAATAGCATTAAAAAATAATAAATTATTGTATTTTATTATTTTTAATATCATAGGAATTTCTTTTCATAGGGTAGGAATTTTATATCTACCAATTTATGTTTTAAAAAAAATTCCTCAAAAAAAAATATATAAAATTTTATTGATTATTTCTATAGTTATTTTTATATTTTTAGATGTAGGAATAGTAGCTGCAAAAAAGTTTTATGGTGATAAAATATTAATGTATATTCGAGATCAGTCAAGCCTTACTCCTTATTTTTATTTATTAATGATCTTTTTAGATTTAATACTAATATATTATTGTAATAAAAAATATAAAATAATATATAAGAATAGTGAACTGAATCTCTATAAAATAATTTTAATTTTTCCAGTTATTTATATTCCATTTTTCTTTTATGTTGGTAATTTAGGAAGAATTTATAGAAATCTATTTTTATTAAAATATATTTTTTATTTTAAAATTATAAAAAAAGTTAATTTTAAAGATAAGTTGTTAATAATTTCTTATGCATTTAGTATTGCAGTTGCAAATTTAATTTTATATTTAAATCTTATGGATAATTTTCAAGTTTTAAAATTATTTTATGAAAATCAATTTATTTACTATATTATTGGGAAATAAAGGAGAAACTAAAAATGAAAGGAATAATATTAGCAGGTGGAAGTGGAACAAGGCTTTATCCAATAACGAAAGCAATATCAAAACAGATAAATCCAATATATGATAAACCAATGATATATTATCCTCTTTCTATTTTAATGTTAGCAGGGATAAGAGAGATATTGGTAATATCAACTCCTAGAGACTTACCTCTATTTCAAGAGTTATTAGGAAATGGAGAAAATTTTGGGATTAGATTTGAATATGATATTCAAGAAAGACCAAATGGCTTAGCAGAGGCATTTATCATAGGAGAAAAATTTATAGGTAATGATTCTTGTGCTTTAGTATTAGGAGATAATATTTTTTATGGACATGGGTTAACAGGAATATTAAAGGAAGCTGAGGGAAGAAAAGAGGGAGCTACAATATTTGGCTATTATGTACCTAATCCTAACGAGTTTGGAGTAGTAGAATTTGATGAAAATGGAAAAGTAATATCTTTAGAAGAAAAACCTCAAAATCCAAAATCAAATTATGCAGTACCAGGATTATATTTTTATGATAATACAGTAGTAGAGAAAGCTAAGAGAGTAAAACCTTCAAAAAGAGGAGAGTTAGAGATAACTTCAATCAACGAAATGTATTTACAGGAAGAAAAACTTCATGTGGTAAATTTCGGAAGAGGAATGGCCTGGTTAGATACAGGAACACATGATGCATTACTTGAAGCAGCTAACTTTGTAAAAACTATACAAAGTAGACAAGGAGTAATGGTAGCTTGTCTTGAAGAGATAGCATATAGAAATGGATGGATAAGTAAAGAAAAAGTATTGGAGTTAGCTAAACCATTAATGAAATCAAAATATGGAGAGTATCTAGTAAATTTAGTGAAATAGGTGGAGTAGATGAGTAAGTTTAAAAGAATAGAAACAGGTATAGAGGGATTATGTATAATAGAACCTACTGTATTTGGAGATAATAGAGGATTTTTCTTAGAAGCATATAGTAAAAAAGAGTTTGAAGAGATAGGAATAACAGAGGAATTTGTACAAGATAATCATTCAAAATCTAAAAAGGGAGTATTGAGAGGATTACACTTTCAAACTAAACACTCTCAAGGAAAACTAGTAAGAGTAATAAAAGGTTCTGTATATGATGTAGCAGTAGATATTAGAAAAGGAAGTAAAACATATGGACAGTGGTATGGAATAGAATTAAGTGCAGAAAATAAAAAGATGTTCTATATACCAGCTGGCTTTGCTCATGGATTTTTAACTTTAGAAGATGAAACAGAATTTCAATATAAGTGTACAGATATATATGCACCACAATATGATAGTGGAATAATGTATAATGATAAAGATTTAAATATTGATTGGAAATTAGAAGAATATGGAATAACAGAATTAACTTTATCAGAAAAGGATAAAAAGCATCAATCTTTTAAAGAGTATACAGAAAGATATCAAGGAGATCATGTACTACTTACTGGAGCTAATGGACAACTAGGACAGGATTTTCAAAAACTATTTGATAGGTTAGGAGTAAAATATATAGCTACTGATTATCAGGAGTTAGATATTACTGATAAAGAGAAAGTAAGAGAGTATATAGAGAAGAATAACTTTACAGTAGTTATTAACTGTGCTGCATATAACAATGTAGATAAGGCAGAGGAAGAAGTAGAAAAATGTTATGCTCTTAATACCTATGCTCCTAAAAATTTAGCAGAGATATGTAGAGAGAAAAATATTATCTTTGTAACTTATTCAACAGATTTTGTATTTGATGGAGAAAAGAAGATACCATATACAGAGGAAGATATCACCAATCCATTATCAGTTTATTCTCAAGCTAAATTAGAAGGGGAAAAATACTCTTTAGAGTATGAAAAAACTTTCTTAATAAGAACCTCTTGGGTATTTGGAATGGGAAACAGTAATTTCTGTAAGCAAGTAATAAATTGGTCAAAGGATAGAGATATCTTAAAGATAGTAGACGACCAAGTATCTAGTCCAACATACTCTAAAGATTTAGCAGAGTTTTCTTGGGACTTGATACAAACAGATAAATTTGGGTTATATCACTTCTCAAATAGTGGAGAAGTATCCAAGTATGAGCAAGCAGAGTATATATTAAAGAAAATAGAATGGAGTGGGAAATTAGAGAGAGCTAAGACAGAAGATTTTCCATTGAAAGCTAAAAGAGCTAAGTATTCAAAGCTAGATAGTAGTAAAATAGAAAATATAGTAGAGAAAAAAATACCTCACTGGAAAGAGGGAATAGATAAATTTTTAGAAGAAATGGAGGATAAAGTATGAAAGTAGTAATTTTAGCTGGTGGACTTGGGACAAGACTTAGTGAGGCTACTCATCTAATACCTAAACCAATGGTAGAGGTAGGTGGAAAACCAATACTATGGCATATAATGAAAACATATTCACATTATGGAATAAATGAATTTATTATTTGTTGTGGATATAAAGGATATATAATAAAGGAGTGGTTTGCTAACTATTTTTTACATACTAGTGATGTAACATTTGATTTGAAAAATAATGAAATGATAGTACATGATTGCCATTCAGAAGATTGGAAAGTGACTCTTGTAGATACTGGACTTGAAACAATGACTGGAGGAAGAATAAAAAGAATACAAAAGTATGTAGGAGATGAAACTTTCTTACTTACTTATGGAGATGGAGTAACAGATTTAAATATAGCTGATACTATAAAATATCATCAAGAAACAGGAAAAATATTAACAGTAACAGCATATAAGCCACAAGGAAAATTTGGAGCATTAAATCTTGATGAAGCTGGAAATGTAAAATCATTTACAGAAAAACCAGCTGGAGATGGAAGCTGGATAAGTGCTGGATATTTTGTATGTGAGCCTAAAGTATTTGACTATATTACTGAAGGGGACTCTACAATATTTGAGAAAGCTCCTCTTGAAAATATAGCTAAAGATGGTGGGATGAATTCTTTTAAACATGAGGGATTTTGGAAACCAATGGATATATTGAGAGATAATAAAGAATTAAATGAGATGTGGGATAATGGAAAAGCTCCATGGAAAGTGTGGGAGTAATATGAAAAATTTTAATAACATATATAGAGGAAAAAAAGTATTAGTAACTGGACATACTGGATTTAAAGGTTCTTGGCTATCTATTTGGTTAAGAGAGTTGGGAGCAGAAGTAATAGGGTATTCATTAGATCCATATACTGAAAAAGACAATTTTAATTTGAGTAAGTTATCAGAAAAGATACTAGATATTAGAGGAGATATTAGAGATAGAAAGTATCTAAGAGAAGTTTTTGAAAAATATCAGCCAGAGATAGTATTTCATTTAGCAGCTCAACCTTTAGTAAGACTATCTTATGATATTCCAGTAGAAACATATGAAACTAATGTAATGGGAACAATTAATATCTTAGAAGAGATTAGAAATTCTAAAAGTGTAAAAGTAGGAATATTGATAACTACAGATAAGTGTTATGAGAATAAAGAACAAATATGGGGATATAGAGAAAATGAAGCTTTTGGTGGATATGATCCATACTCATCTTCTAAAGGAGCTTGTGAAATAGCTATTCACTCTTGGATAAAATCATTCTTTAACCCAAAAGATTATGATAAACATGGAAAAAGTATTGCAAGTGTAAGAGCTGGAAATGTAATAGGTGGAGGAGATTGGGCAAAAGATAGAATAGTTCCAGATTGTATAAGAGCATTAGAAGAAAATAAAGATATAGAGATAAGAAGTCCTAAATCAATTAGACCTTGGGAACATGTCCTTGAACCATTAAGTGGATACTTATTACTTGGACAAAAGATGTTAGAGGAACCAACTAAATATTGTGAGGGATGGAATTTTGGACCAACTCTTGATGCAATAGTAAATGTCTGGGAAGTAGCAAGTAATATAGTTAAGTTTTATGGAAAAGGAAAATTAAAAGATATATCTAATCCTAATGATTTACATGAAGCAAAATTACTTTTACTAGATATAACTAAAGCAAGATTTGAATTAGGATGGAAACCAACATTAACAATAGAACAAAGTATAGAGTTGACAGTTGATTGGTATAAAAGATATATGAGTGAAGATGTATATGAGTTATGTAGAAAACAGATAGAAAGATTTTCTAATAGTAATTAGAGGAGAAAAAATGAAAAAGAAAGTATTGATTACTGGAGCAACAGGTTTTATAGGAAAAAATTTTATAAATAGCTTAAGAGACAAATTTGAGATATATGCTTTACTCTTAAATGAAAATGAGAAAAAGATAATACCTCAAATAGAATATATTTTATGGGAAATTTTTTTTAATAAGGATGAAGAAATTATAACTCTTAGTGGAAAAAAAGTAGAGAAAATTGATTCTGTAATACATTTAGCTTCATATGGTGTAAATCCTAAAGATAATGATATTGATAAAATGATAGAAAGTAATATAGGTTTAACTAAAAATTTAATTCTAAATTTAGAGAGAGTATCTTGTAAAAATATAATTTTTACTGGATCTGGATTTGAATATGGAGATAAAGGGAAAATGAAATTAAGAGAAAATATGGAATTAAATCCTTTTTCTTTATATGGGACAACAAAAGTTTCTTCATTTTTAATAGGGAAAAAACTATGTGAAATTTTAGGAATAAACTACATAAATTTAAGATTATTTAATATTTTTGGAGAGCATGAGGGAGATAATAGACTTATTCCTCAAATAATAAAAAATTATTTAAGTGGAAACAAATTAAATTTTACAGAGGGGAAACAAATAAGAGATTATTTATATATAAAAGATATTATAGAAGTATATGAGATGATTATAGAAAAAAATATATATAATAATGAAACATATAATGTATGTTCAAGTGAGGAGATAACTATAAAGGAATTTATAGTTAAGGTTGCAAAAATTATAGGAATAGATGAAGAAAGTTTAAATTTTGGAGCAATTCCAACAAGAAAAGAAGAAGCAATGTATATAGTTGGAGATAATTCAAAATTAAAAAAAGATTTTAATTGGAATAAAAAATATTCATATGAAGTAGGAATAAAAAATATGTATGAGTTTTTTTTAAGAAAGGAAAATAAATGAAATTTGAATTATTAGAAGAAGTGGCAGGATTAAAATTATTTAAATTAAGTATTTTTAAAGATGAGAGAGGAGAATATATTAAATTATTTAGTCAAAAAGAGCTAAAAAATTTAGGAATAAAAGATAATTTTGTAGATGATAACTACTTGATTTCTAAGAAAGGAAGTATAAGAGGGTTACATTGTCAAATAAAAAATCCAGAAGCAAAATTTTTAACTTGTATTGAGGGAAAAATTTTAGATATAGTTGTTGATTTGAGAGAAACAAGTAGTACATATAAGCAATTTTTTACATTTGAATTAGATAGTAAAGAAAAGAAAGTCTTGTATATTCCAAAAGGATTTGCTCATGGATTTCTTAGTTTAGAGGATTCAAGAGTAATATATAAAAGCAGTAATTATTATTTTGCAGAAGACCAATATGGTATTTCTATATTTAGTGAAAAATTAAAAATAAAAGAAATTTTAAAAAGATATAAAATAGGAGAAATATTGATAACTGAAAAAGATAAAAAACTGGAAATAATTTAGGAGAAAGGTATGAGTACTTTAACAATTTCAGTAATTACAAGAAATAGAAGCCAATTTTTAAAAAAAGGACTTTTTGAGATGTTTGAAGGTATTAAGGAAAATAATTTAATTTTGAATATATTTGATAATAGTTTAGAAACCGATAGAGAAACGTATGAAATATATGAAGAGTTAAAAAAACAATATGAAAATGTTTTTTATTATGGAACTAATAAAGAGTTGAGTTATCCTGAAAATTGTAAGAGAGCTTTTGAGAAGTTTGATAATAGTGAGTATTCACTAATAATAGGAGATAGTAATTATATTTCGAAAGAAGATTTAAGAGATGTTTTAAATATATTAAAAACTAAAAAATATGATATTATTGTATTAAATAATGGAAGAGTAAAAGATATAAAGTTTAACAAAGAATATATAGATAAACAAGAATTTTTTGAAGAGTTAACATGGCATTGTACTTTAATAGGATCAACAATTTATAAACAAGAGTTTTTAGAATTGGTCATAAATAAGGGAATCTATGAAAAATATATAGGAAATGATTTTTTTCAATTAGGTATTTTACTTGAAGGATTACATTATAAGGAAAATTTTAAAGTTTTTTTTATTCAAAAAAAATTTTTAACTTCTGTAGGAATTCAAAAAGAATCATATTGGAGAAAAAATGTTTTTAAAACTTTTGGAGAAGGTTGGATAAAATTTATAGAATTGTTACCAAAAGAATTTAAAAATAAAGATGATGTTATAAAATCACACGGGATAAAAAGTGGGTTATTTACAGTAGTTGGTTTTTTTAAATTAAGAGCACAAGGTTTATATGACAAAAGTGAATTAAAGAAGAATAAAAAAATAATATTGAAAATAAGCAATTTAGATTATCTAAAATTAAAGATAATAGCTATTTTCCCAAGAAAAATTTTACTAAAGATATATTCTTTAATATTAAAATCAAAAAAGAGAGGAGTTAATTAATATTTTTTGTAAATGAAAATAAATAGTGTAAAGATAAACTTCGTATTAAATACAACTAGAATGCTATTAGGAATGGTATTTATTTTATTAACAACACCTTATGTTACAAGAGTATTAGGAGCAGAAAGTTTAGGTAAAGTAGAGTATATTAACTCTGTAATTACTTATTTTCTTCTTTTTACTGCCTTAGGTGTTCCTAACTATGGACTTAGAGAAGTTGCTAGATATAGAGAAGATAAAAATAAACTATCAAAAGTTGTTTTTGAATTAGGGATAATTTTATTTATAACAACAACTATTGGTTACATAGTACTTTTATTATTTTTGTATAATACTAAGTTATTAGAGTTAAAAAACTTAGTGTTAATTATGTCAATAAATTTAATATTTACTAATATAGGATTTGAATGGTTTTATCAAGGAATAGAAAATCAAATGTATATAACTATTAGGTATATTATAGTTAGATTTATATGTTTAATTTTACTATTTTTTTTAGTAAAAAATTATAATGATTATCTAAAATATGGATTTATATTAGTATTAATAAATAGTGGTTCAAATATTTTAAACTTTATAAACTTAAGAAAATATATAAGTTTTAAAGAGATAAAATTTAAAGAATTAGAGATACTAAAACATATAAAACCAATATTAATTATTTTCTCAGCTAGTGTAGCAGTAAGTATTTATTTACAATTAGATATAGTGATGATAGGAAATATAGATAAAAGTGCAGTGGCTCTGTACAATGTACCTAATAAAATAATAAGATTGATACTTACTACAGTAACTGCTTTAGGTGTTGTGATGTTACCAAGAATATCAAACTCTTATCAAAAAAATGATATAGAGAATTACAAAAAATATTTAAATTATTCCTTAAACTATATTTTGATGATTTCTTTACCAGCTTTATGTGGGACATTGTTACTTTCAAAAAATATAATTTTAATTATGGCTGGAGAAAAATTTTTATCTTCAATAAAAACAATGAATATACTAGCAATAATAATATTTATAGTTGGAATGGCATATTTTTTAGGATATCAATTGTTATATCCAAGAGGATTAGAGAGATATTATACTTACTCTGTAATAACAGCAGCAATAGTAAATTTTATATTTAACTATATAATGATTCCTAAATATTTACAAAATGGTGCAGCTATGGGAACAGTTATAGCAGAAAGTATTGGTGTTATTATGATGCTATATTTTTCAAGAAACATGTTAAAAAAGATAGAGTTTTTTGCTATAAAAAGATTAAAATATTTTATAGCAAGCTTAATAATGGGGATAGTGGTATATATAATAACATTACAAAATTTGGGTAATATCCCAACAGTTATATATTCTATCATAGTTGGAGTAATTGTATATTTTTTTATTTTATTCATAATGAAAGAAGAGTATACGCAGGAAGGAATGAAATTATTAAAAGGAAAATTTAAGAAAGGAAACTAGAATGAAAATATATTTAGTAACAGGAGCAGCTGGATTTATAGGAGTAAACTTTGTAAAGTATATGCTTGAGAAGTATGGAAAGGATATACAGATAATAGTTTTGGATAAACTTACTTATGCTGGAAATAAAGATAGTTTAAAAGATGAGATAGCAGAAGGAAAGATAGAGTTTGTAAAAGGAGATATTGGAAACAAGGAGTTAGTTGAAAATATCTTCTCAAGATATGATATAGATTATGTGGTAAACTTTGCAGCTGAATCTCATGTAGATAGAAGTATTCTAGGACCAAGAGTATTTTTAGAAACAAATATCTTAGGAACACAAAATCTATTAGAGGTATCAAAGGATAGCTGGACAGTAGGAAAAGATGAGAATGGTTACCCTATCTATAAAGAGGGAAAAAAATATATTCAAATCTCAACTGATGAAGTATATGGTTCATTGAGTAGAGATTATGTAGAAGCTAAAGAGTTACACTTAGATGAGAGTGTAAAAAAGGTAGTAGAGGGAAGAGATAATCTAAAAACTTATGGAGATAGATTTTTTACAGAGAAAACACCTCTTGACCCAAGGTCTCCATACTCATCATCAAAGGCATCAGGAGATATGATAGTAAGAGCCTATGCAGAAACATATAAGCTACCTATCAATATCACAAGATGTTCTAATAACTATGGACCATATCAATTCCCAGAGAAACTAATACCACTAATAATTAAAAATATATTAGAAGGAAAATCTCTACCAGTATATGGAGATGGAAGTAATGTAAGGGACTGGTTATTTGTAAGAGACCATAACAAAGCAGTTGATATGGTAATCAATAGTGGAAGACAGGGAGAAGTTTACAATATTGGTGGATTTAATGAAGAGAAAAATATCAATATAGTAAAACTAACAATAGACACAATAGCAAGAATAATGAAAGAAGAGCCAGAGTATAGAAAGGTACTTAAAACAGATATAGAGAATATAAATTATGATTTAATAACTTATGTACAAGATAGACTTGGACATGATGCAAGATATGCAATAGACCCAACAAAGATAGCAACAGAGCTAGGTTGGTATCCAGAAACACCATTTGATAAGGGGATAGAAAAAACAATTAGATGGTACTTAGATAATCAAAATTGGGTAGAACAGATAAAAAATATCTAGGAGCAACTTATGTTTAAAATCAACCAAAACATATACAACAAAATAGGAGAGTTAGGTGTATATATCTACACCCTCTCTCTTTTTATATCCAAGTCTGGAGTAAATATAGGCTTAGGATTTTTAGTACTAGCCTTTTTACTCTACCTTTGGGATAAGAGAAAAATAAATTTAATAATAGAGGAGAAATATATATTGGTTATCCTTATTCTACTACCAATATTTAGTTTTTTCTCAGCAGGTGGAACTCACTCCTTTCAAAGAGCTTTAGAAAAATCATATAGGTATATTGGAATCTTTTTTATCCCTTATTTTCTTTATAAGGATAGAGTTGTAAAAATAGTACTATCACTTTTTTCCCTCAGTATAATAATATCTTTTATTAATGGTATTCTATACTACAAAAAATTTAAATGGAATTTTAATGTAAGATTTCTTAGTTTCTCAAGTAATACCTTAGATGAAGCACATATATTAGCTATGGGTAGTATGTTAATTTTAGTAGCTATTGTCTACTATATCAAAGAGAGAAAATATATATTTACTTTACTATTTACACTTACCCTTATCTTAGCAGTAGCAGCCTTAGTGATGACACAGGGAAGGGGAGCATGGTTAGGTTTTATAGCAGCTCTATTTGTTGTACTTTTTCTTCTGTTTAGAAATAAAAAGCTATTTGTTATAGTAACTATTCTATTATGTTTATCTGGATATGGAGCTATAAATAGTAAGGCTTTAGAAAATAATAAATATATCAAGAGAATAGAGAGTATAACTAATACAGAAGCAACATCTCCAAAGGTAAGACTTCTTCTATGGGAAAGCTCAATAGATATGTTTAAAAATAACCTTCCCTTTGGAGTGGGAAGAGAAAATGCTGTTAAGTATGCCTTAGAGTATATGGAGAAGAACCATAAATATGATGAGATGGAGCATAAATGGGCAAAGGCTCATCTTAAAGAGATAGCTGGCTCTGGTAATCTTCACAGTATGTATTTCACAACTCTTGCTGAGGAAGGGATACTAGCTTTTCCTTTTATAGGGATGTTTCTATTTATCCTATACAGACAATTTAGATACTGTATAGCTAGAGAAAGAGATCTGAATTTCTATCTAGTAGTAGGTACAATGGGTATGCTTGTAGCATTTTTAGTAGGAGGACTTACTGAGAATGTATGGAGAGAGATATGGAAATCCAATGTGTTGGTATTCTCTTTAGGGCTATATCTATCAAGGGTAAAGAGCGAGAATTAGAGAGTTTAGGCTCTCTATTTTTTTTACACATATTATGGTATAATATATGAGAGATAAAAGAAGAAGAGAGGTGTAGATATGTTAAAGGGATTACCAATAGGAGTAGAAGATTTTAAGAAAATAAGGGAAACAGACTGTTACTATATAGATAAAACTAAATTAATAGAAGATTTACTAATAGATAAGACAGAGGTAAAGCTTTTTTGTCGTCCAAGAAGATTTGGAAAGACTTTGAGTATGTCTACCTTAAGATATTTCTTTGATATAAAGAATGGAGAGGGGAATAGGAAACTCTTTGATGGGCTATATATATCTAACTCTCCACTAATGTCAGAGCAGGGAAAATACCCAGTAATATTTATCAGTATGAAAGGAGTTACAGGTCATACTTGGAAATCAAGTTTTAGTGATATTAAATTAAAAATTAAAGAGTTATTTAAAGATTATAGCTATTTAGTAGATAGTTTTGATAAATATGATAAGCTAGATTTTGAAAAATATATTTTAGATATTGAAAATTTGGGAGAGGCAGATTTAAAAAAATCATTACATATACTGACAAAGTTATTATGTAAATACTACAACCAAAAAGTAATTCTTTTAATAGATGAATACGACTCTCCAATTCTTTCAGCTGTTGAAAAAGGTTACTATACAGAGATGAAGGATTTCTTGAGAGCTTTCTATGGAGATGCACTAAAGACAAATGAGTACTTACAGATGGGGGTACTAACTGGAATAATTAGAGTAACACAGGCAGGAATATTTTCAGACTTAAATAATATAGAGAACTATACAATACTAAAAAAATCTTACTCTCAATATTTTGGACTAC
>OGUD01001008.1_pt1 | contig 17120 bp, 19 predicted proteins | sample 1573671 | NCBI WGS metagenome assembly OGUD01 (sample SAMEA2582065, study PRJEB24529) | metagenome | biome: Human gut stool | place: China | collected 2011 | reverse complement strand
CCGCCCCTGTAGATGGCAGCGGCTCCATATCCACATCTGTACAGCACAGGGCTACGAAGTATTTTCCGCTTGGGGTCTGGCTAACGGTTGCGGACAGAATACGCCCCTCTACAGACTTGCTGATCCGACATTTTACCTTTCCTAGCTTGGGGAGCTGCACGGCACCTTCTAACACTTTGATGTTGCTGCCAACGCACTTGCTCTTATAGCTTTGCCGATGGTTTCCTCCTGTTTTTCCAGAGATGTTAGACTTTTGTCTTGCATGAATCGTGTAGGAGATTTTCCTGTTTCCCTATATGCCTCTATTCGCTGCGCAAGATAGTGATTCCAGACAAAGCGATAGCATCCAAATGTCCGGCGTATCTGTTGCACTTGTGCGATATTGGGATAGATACGGAATTTGTAGCTGTATTCCATCTTTGCACCTCACACATTCTTCTGGTTTTCTATGTACTGCTTGATAACCGACAATGGCACACCACCCACAGTGGATACAAAATATGAGTTAGTCCATAACGATGGGAGCCGTGACCGAAGACAGATAAACTCTTGCCTCAAAATCCGAGAAGTACGCCCTTTTATTTGCTTTACTGCTTTGTGGATCCCGAATTGTGGCTCTACTTCTATGAGCAAGTGCACATGATCCGGCATGATTTCCATCTCTATGACATCGATGCGGAGTTCATGACAGATTTCGTCTATGAATTCCTTCAAGCGGGCATCGACACCATCGACCAAGACCTTACGGCGGTATTTTGGACACCAGACCACATGGTACTTGCAGGAGTACACCACATTGTTGTTGCTCTTATATTCCATGAAAATCATTATTCCACATTAAGGTATCTAATACAAGACCTGCTTTTTACGGGGAATAAGGTGTGGCTTATATCCCCATAGCTGAAGCAAGGGGCTTTACGCCACTCTTGGTAAACCCTGAACAGTTAATAATGACATCAGGATGGTTCATATCTGCAAAATGATTGACTGCTTCACTTTCTCCAATTGGAACATCAATATCACTCGGCATAATCTGGTATTCAATATTTGTGAGCAGCTTGCATAACGCAGAACCAAGCCGACCATTAGATCCAGTAATCCAAATACGGGTGTAACTCATAAACGCTCTCCTTTTCTTTCCAAATCTATGTACACGTTGGCACTTCAGAAGCCACACTGGGCGACTATTTGCCAAATATGTCCCTTTTCTGGTATTATTATACAATAATACCATTATATATGTAGCAAAAATATAACATTATACCCAATTTTCTTCTGTTCTTTCTGCATATTGTGCATACTTTGGAACAATTTCTACTTCTTTTTATAATCTTTCATTTAACATAATGAATGTTTTGTCTGGTTAAAATCATCTGAACTACAAAAATAACCTCTATTCTCTTGATATTTGGTGCAAAAATAGATTATTCTTGCACCTATTTAACATATTGTAGTATACTATTGTATCATAGGAAGGGAGGAATTTTTCTGAATATTGTAGAACCTATACGCGATCGCGCAAAGATTGAAGCTATGAAACAGTCTCTTTTGCGTCAAAGTCGGCGCAATTATTTTTTATTTGTGTTAGGCATCAATATTGGCTTACGTATTAGTGATATCATTCCCCTCAAGGTACGCGATTTGCAAAGCTCTCATATTGTCATAAGAGAATCAAAAACCGGAAAAAATGTACGCTTCCTAATCAACAACCAATTGCGCGCTGAAATCAATGATTATACCGCTGGATGGTCTCCAGATGCTTATATATTCCCTAGTAAGAAAGGTGGTTACATTGGTCGGGTTCAGGCCTATAACATTTTAAATACAGCTGCACAGGAAGTTGGTCTAACCCACATTGGTACACATACATTACGTAAAACATTTGGCTATTTTCATTATAAGCGCTATAAAGATGTTGCACTTTTGCAAACACTCTTTGGACATGCAGCACCTTCTATTACACTGCGCTATATTGGAATTACGCAAGACGAAATAGATGATACACTTGCAGATTTCTTTTTATAATCCTTTATTTTTCTATCTTTCCTCTTGTTTTCTCCTGTGCGTCGGCTTAAGATAATATGAGAATTATTTTAGAATCATGGGGGAGATGGTATATATGGGGTTAAAGAAATCTTATGAAATTGATATGTGTAATGGCCCTCTGCTGAGCCGTATCTTATTATTTTCTTTTCCACTCATCTGCTCTGGCGTTTTGCAACTTCTGTTCAATGCAGCGGATATTATTATTGTTGGTCGTTCAACCGGAAGCCACTCGATGGCCGCTGTTGGTGCAACGACATCACTCATCGGCCTATTGGTAAATTTCTTTATTGGTATCTCTGTTGGTGCGAATGTATTGATTGCCCGATTTTGCGGCGGAAACGAATATCAGGATGCACAAGAAACCGTCCAAACCTCCCTCGTCACAGCACTTACTGGTGGATGTATTCTCAGTGTAATTGGTGTAGCTGGTGCACAAATGATGCTGGAATGGATGGCCACACCAACTGATGTGCTCCAAGAAGCTGTACTTTATATGCGTATCTATTTTCTTGGTATGCCTGCCACTCTTATTTATAACTTCGGTGCAGCAATTCTTCGTGCAGTTGGTGATACACGCAGACCCTTATACTTTCTACTATTTTCCGGTGCTGCAAATGTTGCTTGTGACCTATTGTTTATTGTACAGCTTAGCTTTGGGGTAGCCGGTGCTGCTGCTGCAACTGTGATTGCACAAATTGTTTCAGCAGGCCTTATTGTCTATTGTCTCACCCAAGTGGAGGGTATGTGTCATGTCAATCTCAAACAGATTCGATTTTATTGGGAAAAATTTCTGCGTATCATGCAAGTCGGACTTCCTGCAGGACTGCAAAGTGTTATCTTTAATATCTCTAATGTACTGATTCAGTCCTCCATTAACTCATTTGGTGCAACTGTTGTTGCAGGTAACACAGCCGCTTCCAATATTGAAAGCTTCGTTTATATTTCTATGAATGCTATCTATCAAACCTCTCTTAGCTTCACCAGTCAAAATTTTGGTGCACGACAGTTTCGCCGGGTTGATCAGATTCTCATTCGCTGTATGGTGCTTGTCTTTGTAATTGGACTCATCTTAGGAAATGGCGCTTATCTCCTTGGGAAACCCTTGCTGTCTATCTATTCAGATGAGCCAGATGTTATTGCATATGGACTAAGCCGTTTGGCCGTTGTCTCAATTGCATACTGTATCTGCGGACTTATGGATGTATTTGCTGGTACAATCCGCGGGCTTGGCTACTCGATACTCCCTATGTTAGTTTCTCTGGTAGGCGCCTGCGGTTTCCGTATTCTCTGGATTTTTACGGTATTCCGCTGGCAGCGTAGTTTATTTATTCTATATGCATCCTATCCAATCTCCTGGGCACTTACTTTAGGTGCACATATCATTTCTTATTTGGTCATTCGGCACCGTCTCTTTCCCCCCAAGGAATCCAAAAGTATAAATACAGCAAAATAAACACAAAAACTGCTTTGGTGTTTGCATTTGATGCAATCCAAAGCAGTTTTTTTATAAGTATGTGCAATTATGGCTTACACTGTCCGCAAGCTGTATAGCCATCTGCTATCAAATCTTCTCGGCTTCCCGTATACTTCTTCCGATTTTCTGAAGTGATTGATTTTGCACTAGAACAGTCTGGCTTATGAAACTTCTGTGTACTGGTATTTAATATATAGGTCATTTTCTTTGGTGCTTGCCCATCCTCCCAGCTTTCTCCTGTTGAATAATCAATGGTAACACCTGGCTGATTGTTATATACATAAACATTAAACTCTACGCCAGCGCCCTTATCTTCCACTGACTCTGCTTCCATCTGTACCCCATCTGCAACTAAATTTTCCCCATCAAAGATAGGTGTCACGCGGTATAAGACATGGTTTCCAGTTTCCTTTACATAGTCTGCAACCATATTTTCAAATGGCAGCATTCCATCTACATTCATATATCGGGTTCCTGTAATCAAATTCTGCTTATTTGCATTTTCTGCTGTGAGCTGAAATCCTATCAGATGACAGCGATTATATAAGTTTTTTCCATCTACAAAATCATACTTGATGCTTTTCCAACCCGTTGGCTTTACTTGGCTGATATTTCCACGTTTTTCAGTTGGCATTGTTTCGAGTCCAACATTTGCATAAGCAGGGCCGCATCGTCCCAGCGCATCCAACTCACTATATTCTTCAAAAGATTTCGTCGTAAAATCTACATCTGGAAAATCTGGATGATTTTCCTCTATCACAACATATGGTTCTCCTGAAAATGCTGGAATTGCAGTAAGCGCCACACTTTTAGGAGGTTCAGCAGTCTGAGAACAGCCTGCCAATAAGAAAAATAAGGGTAAAAATAAGCCTAGGATTCTTTTTTTCATCGCGTATAAACCTCTTTTGTAATTTTCTCATGTGAATAACCAGGAAATTCTGTACATTCCACACAGTCCCACTGCGCCAGTGGCAATTTTAACTTCCGGTCAGCTGGATAAAGACGATTCCAATGATATAAAACAATTTCATTTGCATTATCTATATATGGTTCTGGTTCTATATCTTCCATAAAACAAAACGTCTCCAATGGCACATGCTCAAAACCAGTTTCAGATATCATCAAATACGCCTGCTCCGAATCCCCAAATTGCTGCGCAGTATATGTAGACACCCATAGCTTTGTATCTCCGCACATTTGCAGCATATCCGCACGCACGGCGCGATCCTGACTTTGGCGCCGATGATTGAATGCCAATCCACCTCTATCGTCTACACATAAAACCAGCTTCATATTTACACAACTCCTTTCCTCACTGTACCGATTTTACCATATCTAACACTGCCTGTACAACTTTCTCAATCAACGCACACAATCCAGATATGTTTTATACTATAAACTAGAAAATTCATTTCCATTTTAGAAAAGGGTACGCCGTAATGTGAATTATAGCGTACCCTTTATTTTAAACCATAAATTAGGCTTTCTCATGTGTCTGAATTTCTACTGTATTATTTGTCTCATTGTAACCGACTGTACCACCAACAGCAGCAGTTAATTCTCTTAGCTGGATATAATTTGTTCCATCAATCAAATAACTTGATAAACCTTGTCCAGTTGTCGCTCCTTGAATGGACTGAGCAGCTGGATATGCCTGCATGGCAGCCACATTGGCAGTACCAGATAATTCTCCGCCTACCTTTTGATAATCGTCTCCCCTCTGGATTTGAACCGTCTGAGCTACTGCATCATACTGAACCCCAAATTTTTTGTCTGTTTCAGCGAATGCAACAGCCATATCCCGTAGTTTAATATAATTTGTATCGTTAATGCTATACGCTGTAAATTCTATCGTTTTGCCATTCACTTTGAAAATATTCTCGCTTGGTTTGGCAGTCTTTGGGGCGTTACTTTGTCTTGGAAGCTGAGAAAGATACGCAAATGTATATCCTTGTTTTTCCCAACCAGTCAATAGCTCATCTAAAATAACTGCATTCGTACTGGAAACCACGTGCAATAACACAATTGCCCCAGGATGGATTCGGCTATTCAATTGCTTCATAGCCGCAACTGGTGCTGGCTGTTTTTTGGTATCCCAATCTGCATGGGCAACACTCCATAAAATTGTGTGATAGCCTAAATCTTGTGCCCGCTTTAAATTGCTATATGTATAGGAACCCTCCGGTGGACGATAAAATTTATCTAATTTTCGTCCTGTTATCTGTTCATAGTGTGCAGATAAATCATTTAACTCTCTATCAAATTTTTCTGCAGATACTTTGCTCATATTCGGATGATGTGCTGTATGATTTCCAACCAAATGCCCCTCAGCTGCCATACGTTTTGCAAGTTCTGGCGCAGTATCCAGAAAATCACTTACCATGAAAAATGCAGCCGGAACATGATGTTTTTTTAATACATCCAATATTTTCGCAGTATTTCCATTTTCATAGCCGCAATCAAATGTCAGATAAATTTTCTTTTCTTTTGCATCTCCCATAAAATAGGCACCATACTGTGCAAGTGTTTGTAGGGTATCTTCACCACGCGGCGGCTGATTTGCACTTGTGCCATACCATAGCCCCCAGTCTGTTGCAGATACAGAAGTTGTGAGTATACCAAGTGTTGCAGCCAAACATAACCATCTTTTCCTTCTTTTTCTCATGTGGTTTCTCCCCCTTTTTCGCCGAAAGTATGTATGATGTGTAAAAAATTTGAAAGCATATTTTGCTTATCTTGATTCATAATTTTATATTTAGTATAGCTTGTTTGGAAGAATACAGTCAAGGTAAATCTATATACAAGAATAAAGCAAGTAGGGTATTTATAATTGTCTGTCTTTTATTCTTGTGTGACACAAAAAAAGTCATGTGACACTTTTATTTTAAATAAAACTTTAATTTTATTTTTGATTGATACAAGAAAGTTTATTTTATAAATTTTATTTTAAGATGATTATTATTTCAATCTAAATTCTATCCTGCCTATTTCTATCCTACCGATTTCCATATACCTATTGAAAATAGGTATATGGAAAATTTGAATTTGGAAATATAAAAAACCTAGCGTAATATAATAAAAAAAATGCCTTTTCTCACTTGAGTTGTGAAAAAAGGCAAAAAAAAGATAGACCAATAGCCCCTGGCTTCAGGGGCTATTTCTATCCATTATTTTTCCAGTTTTCAAATAGAAGCCTGCATTGCTGTTCATAATCTTCAGAGGATATGGACATTCGTTTTTGGTTTAGTTCCATATAGTGACGAACAAGAACAGCATCTTTTTCAGCAATTTCATTTCCATTTGCCTGTGCATAGTGAATCTTATTTGAAATCATATCAAATAGCCAAAGAATTTCTGACTGAGACACTGGCTCTGGTTCAGCTTCTGACAAAGTAGGCGCTATCTGCTCAGTATATTGATATAACGCACTTGCAAGGTATGGAATAGGAGAGCGTACGTGCTCCGGCATACGGAATGTTGCTTTAAATTGTTCCAAAATGGCAGGCGTCAATGCAGCTACTGCTTTTTGTCTTTCCTCCAAGGAAACAGGCGTTCCATTTATCTTCATATGTTTATTCTTCGATAATGCAGAAAGCGCCTTATTGATTTTGGATTGCAATGTATCAGGTGCAGATGTTGTGATATTGGTCTGTATGATTGTATTTTTGGTATCAGAGAAACGACGCAGTTTCGCCTTGACAGCTTGGGCAACAAGACTGATTGTAATGCTTCCATCTGCCCGGTGATTTGTAAAATAAGGCTTGGATGTATCAGGTGTATGCAGCAAATCATAGGTATACTGGAACTGGTTGTGTTCTCCGCATGGATGTCTATGCTGTTTTAAAAGCCCGCAAAGCTTAATTTTATTCCATGCGCTGGCAAGTGCTTTTGTTTTTTCCAGACAGAGTCCTGCAAGTGCCTGCAAACGGAACGAAAAATTGGGAATTCGGAATAGATATGTAAGAACGGCATACAATCCTTTTGTCTGCAAGGTAAGTGTCTTATCCCTCAAAACCGTATCACAAACAGCAGTATAGTCACCGGTTTTATTGGAACGTACTGGTCGAACATTTCCGTTAGGCCGATTCATTGCATGTGTGTAGCGCATGGTTCCAGCGTCTGTCTGCATATCTTGATGGATGTCATAAGCATGAGAGAATGCACCATTTTCTAAAGTTGTATAATAGTGCTGTAAGTATCCAGATTCTTTTAATTCTCGCCATGCTTTACGCAGTGCATACGTACTGCTGGAACAAGCACATTCCAAACGATGCAAAGTCAGTTGGAAATTGGGCAGGCCTGCATAGCTGTAAAGCATAGCATATAATCCCTTACAGGAGAGAGAAAGGGAAGAATCCCGCAAAACAATATTGGCAATTTCAGTATATGGTATGTGCATGGGATTCCCCCTCCTTTCTTTACTGCTGCTTCGATGGTTTTCCTTGTAGAATTTATCAATGGTTATGTGATACAGTGCTTTTTTCAGAATTTTTATATACGCTTTGATTTTGAAATATATAACTTTCTGATTTTTAGGCATTAAAAAGTGCCGTTAAGCCCATCATTCGCCTAACGACATATACTTTTTAACAAAAAAGATTTTGTTTGCAGTATTGACATATACAGTACTTTCCACTATAATAATCACATGGAGAGCAATGCGCCATAGATGTTATCTCAATCTGGGCTAGAGATTGATAACTGAGGCGCTGTATAGTTTAGTTGGTTAGACTTACCGCTCATAAATAAGGCGAATTTTAATATTTATGGCGGATTGCTTTCGTATGAATCGGTTGATAGGGGCTTTAAATCAACCGATTCTTTTTATTTGTTTGTGTTTTTATTATAGTAGTATGCTCCACATTTGTCAAGCCAAAATGGTAGGGTGATGATTGCATAAAAGTATCAGATTCCTGCCATTTTTCTTATTTATAGCACTGTTTCCGCAAATGTTTGCAAGCAGACAAGAGCAATTCTAATTCATTTTCAAACGCATTGAGCTTTTCAGAAAGTGCATCGGTATCTGTGAGGGGTTCTTGGGAGAGGTTTGTAAGCTCATCTGCCATTTTTTTTGCCGCTTTGCGATATTTTTCAACGGCTTTGCAAGGATTATGCTGGACTTTCTTTTCGTCACTTGTTGGAGTGGGTGAGCGTTCGCTGGTTTTGTTTTTTAATGCTTCAAGTGCAGTATGTAAGCGCTCCGATAATGGTATTTCGGAATTGAGCCCCAATACCATAGCAACTGCATCTTCTTGCAGCGCAAGATTCTTTTTTCTTGAAAGCTCGTAAGCGTCCGTCATAGAAATTTCTCCCTGCTCCACCCATTCGGAAAGTGTTGGGTTTAATTGGAGTAAATCCAGATAACGCTCTATGGTTCTGGGAGACAATCCCGTTTGTTCGGCCAATTGATTGACACGTTCTTTGATACCAGCGACCTTACCTTGACGGTCTAAGACCTCAGATAAGGCTTGTAGCTGCCGCGCCATATCGAGTGGTGTAATGGTGCGCTTATAGATATTTGCGCCAATGAGGGCGCGCATTTCTTCCAGTTCTGATTGATATACACGCACTTTACAGGGGACTTGTACTTTACCAAGTCGCTTTGCAATGGCGGCACGCCGATGCCCTGAAATAATACGATAGGTATCATTTCCAGCAGGGGTAACAATTAAGTCCTCAAAGATGCCATCTTGTTCGATGGAGTGCAGAGAGCGCTCAAAGTCCTCATCTTCCTTCATGGAAAAACGATTTAAGGGATTTTCCACCAGCTTTGCTACAGGAATTTGCTGTACAAGCTCACTGTTGACAGAAGCAGCGCTGTTTGCAGTTTCTTTTAAAGCTGCAAACAGAGAAGGTTTTGATTTTGCCATATCAGTTCCCCCAATCTGCAATACGGGCAAGTATTTCCTCGGTCAGCGCAGCATAGTCCTGTGCACCTGTGCACCGTGCATTATAGTAGCAAAGTGGTACTTGTGCAATCGGCGCTTTTTTGACATCTATATTTTTGCGGATATAACTTTGAAATGCCAGATTTGGAATTGTGGTAGGAAGGGCTGCAATCATCTCCCGGTCTAACGAAGCACTGGTTTCTACTGCTGTCATAAACACACCAAGTGCACGTAAGTCTGGATTTTCTGTTTCGCGTACAAGCTGGATGGTATCCAACATTACGCCATAGCCTTCGATTGAATTTTTATCAACACGAATCGGAATCAGGACATAGTCCGTTGCCACCAACACATTGATATTTAGAACAGATTCCAATGATGGAGAACAATCTAATAAAATGAAGTCATAGGATTGTGGAAGCTTTGCAAGCAATCGTTTGAGTACCGTGTCACGCCCTACAATCATTTTTTGAATTGCATTAAATACTGAGCCAAGGAGTGCGCCGCCTGGGATAATGTCCAATCCATCAATTGAAGTTTTACAGATTGTATCTTCCAGAGATATGGAGGAATTTGCGATTGCATCTGCAAATGTTTTTTGTGCTGGCGATGAAATTTGCAAGTTCGCAGTTGCATTGCCTTGGGTGTCCATATCAATGATAAGGACATGTTTTTTTCGCAGGGTCAGTTCACCGGCAAGATTCAGAACAGAAGTTGTCTTCCCTGTACCGCCTTTTTGATTCATCAATGCAATTTTAATCATAGAGTTATCTCTCGCGCTCCTTTGTCAATCTTTCAATAGATTCAACCTGCTCCATAACACATTCCAAAATAAATCCACTCATAGACAGACCTAAACGCGCAGCTGCAATTTTAATGCGGCGCCGTTCTTCTTCTGTTGCATAAACAATGATAGAACCTTTTTTGCTATTTTCCATAAATTATAGACTCCTTTGAGGGACAAGACGACAGTCAGACATAGAATCATTTTATTTCAAAGATATAATACTATTATAATAGTTCAATGTAAAGTGTTTTTTGTCAAATAAAACAAAGCATAAAAACAAGCTGTTGGCTAGGCCTTTGATATGGATTCTCAGAAAAAGTCACGTGACTTTTTCTGAGAATGATTCCTAAAAAGTGTCATGTGACTTTTTTCATAACAATTAGTCGGTAGGTGCATTGGGGGGACACTTTGCAAATGCGAGTGCTTTCCGATCGGTGATTTTATCATGCTGATAAAGTTACCAATGAGATAGCTTTTTCGGCTCTTCCAACTTTATGGTGGATAGTCCTAAATCAATCCTCTTTCTATTGCTCCCAAAATGTCCTGAAACGCAGACCCGTAGTCCTTGATAACACTTTTACTCCAATGTGTCATGTGGTCAAAATCTGTTTTCGGGGTTTCGATTTTTCGTCCCGCTGACAAAAGCACCTTACCATGGAGAATGTCGAAATCATAGCCACGTCCTTCATCGGATATAGAGCGGATGACACTGTTAAGCCCTTCAACAAAAGCATTGGTATAAGGGGCATCAAAGTAGTTAAAAATCGGTTTTCTATGTCGTCTTACAGTGGAAGCCATAAGCCGCCAACCATTAAAATCTGTATCACTCGGAATCTGCCGCTGCCACTCTCGGAAAGCCCGTTCAGCTTCAAAGCGTGTAGAACAATCATATATCCGATAGAACGATTCCTTAAGCGCATAGGCTGTTTTGAGTTTTGGATACTGTTCAAACCATTCATCACGGTATGAAATTGCTTTTTCGGTCAGTTTATCCTCACACATAAGAAACAGGCTCTTGCTCTTTTTTAGCCCATGTGGAGCGTACTTGTAGAAGTATTTTCGGGCAGAATCCATTTGCTCATTTGCCATTTTGATAACATGGAACTTATCAACCACAACCAGAGCCTTTGGAAGCACTTCATTGACTGCGGTACGATAACCAGACCACATATCCATAGTTGCAACCTCTACCTTACTGGGGTCTTTTAGAGATTGCAGGAACTCCATTACAGAAGTCTTACTGCGGTTACGCAGAATTTCCATAACGGTATTTTTGTCGCCATTGGCAATGATAGCCCACGGCTGTTTACGGTGGTAATCGTCTTTCATAAGACAAATTTCATCAATACCAAGTACCTTTGGAGTTTCCAATTCATAAGGCTTTGGCAGTGCATTCACCCGTTCCATAAATATTTTTCGGATAGTGGTGTCAGATATCTGATATTCACGTTCCAAATCAGTGAACGGGCAATATGGGGCAAGCAGTGCAAGTGTAGTACGCAATCTCTTTGTAATACGCTCATTATCGCCCACGCTCTCTAGTGGCTCTGCAAATCGTCTGCCACACTCTCGACACCATAATAGTGCCGATTGATAATGAGGGCTGTACGCTTTCCTAGAACGCTTATATCACGCACTGTCTGCTTCCGGCTCTTGTAAGCATATAACAACCACAAACAGGGCAGAACGTTGGGCACTTCTTTGTTTCAACGTAAAAGCCCATATCATTATCATTCTGTTTGAAGTCGGTAACTTCAAACTCCGGAAGGTCGAGCATTTTTTCCATAAGAGGATTGCTCATTCATTCTCCTCACAGGAGGGCTTATTTTTTTGCGCCTTTTTTTGCTCCTCCTGCTCTTTTTTGAGTTGCTCAAGTCCCAATCTAATTAGTTCAACAGTTGCTTCGGAACGGGTCTGAAAGCGGTTTTCAAAGCGAAAATTCTCAATAGCTTTGAACATTTCATCATCTACAGAAACAGTATAGCGTGGTTTGTTAGTTGCCATATATATCACCTCTCTTCATTTGTGATTATACACCAGTGAATCAAAGATGTAAATAGAGAAGTGCTGATGAAAGCAAATAAAAATTTCAAAAACCTCTCGACAGTGAACCACTACGCCAAAAGGAGGTGATTACATGGCTACAGATATGCGAAGGTTTACAATTTCAGTTACCCATAACATGGATATGGAACTGGATAAGGCTAAGAGAGAAACTCACTACAAAGACACTCAAAACGAGATGATTAGAGACTTAATCATGCGTGAGTTACAGAATTTGGAAGCTGAAAAAGCAGCAAAAGACAACGGGTGCGAGAGGACGTCCTAAGACGCCTATCCACCACGAAGTTGGAATACCCGCTTTTTTGTCTGGATTTGAAGTAGTAAATGGTTATTCCATTTCGAATGCACCTGTATAAAGTTGGTAATATATGCCGTGTTGTTCAATGAGCTCGTTATGATTTCCGCGTTCAATAATGCGCCCATGTTCCAAGACCATAATTGCGTCTGCATTTTGCACAGTGGAAAGGCGATGGGCAATTACAAATACTGTTCGCTGGTGCATGAGCCCGTCCATGCCTTGCTGCACCAGAAGTTCTGTGCGTGTATCAATGGAACTGGTTGCCTCGTCTAAAATCATAACTGGCGGGTCTGCAACCGCAGTTCGTGCAATTGCAAGGAGCTGGCGCTGACCTTGTGACAGACTGGCACCGTTATCTGTCAGCATGGTATCATATCCATTGGGTAAGCGGCGAATAAATTCATCTGCATTGGCAAGCTTTGCCGCAATTTCTACTTCTGCATCCGTCGCATCCAGTCGTCCGTAACGGATATTTTCACGTACCGTTCCCGTAAATAGATTGGTATCTTGCAAAACAATTCCAAGTGAATGGCGCAAATCGCTTTTACGAATTTTATTGATGTTGATTCCATCGTATCGGATTTTTCCATCCGCAATATCATAGAATCGATTGATAAGGTTTGTGATGGTTGTTTTTCCAGCACCCGTTGAACCAACAAAAGCAAGCTTTTGTCCTGGCTTTGCATAAAGCGTAATATCATGCAGGATAGGTTTTTCTGGTATATAGGAGAAGTCTACATCAAAAAAACGCACATCACCTGTTAGCTTTGTATATGTGGTTGTTCCATCAGAATGGGGGTGTTTCCATGCCCAAATGCCTGTACGTTCTGTGGTTTCTTCAAGGGTGCCGTTGTGGTCATATTTTGCATTGACCAGTGTAACATATCCTTCATCTTGTTCGGATGCTTCATCCATAAGCGTAAAAATACGGGCTGCACCAGCTAGAGCCATGACAATGGAATTGAGCTGACCGGAAATTTGACCGATTGGCATGGTAAAGCTTTTGGATAATTGCAGAAAGGCTGCAATCGTACCAAGCGTTAAGCTGTGAGTAATGAGTGCAAGGGTACCGCCGGCAATTGCAATGACAACATACTGTAAGTTTCCGAGATTATTCATAGCAGGCATTAAACTGTTGGCATATTGGTTGGCACGACGGGCAGACTGTGCCAGCTTATCATTGAGGGCATCAAAATCTTCCTTTGCCTGACGTTCATGACAAAATACTTTGACAACCTTTTGTCCCTCTATCATTTCTTCAATATAGCCATTGAGTTTGCCAAGATCTGCTTGCTGCTGAATAAAGAAGGAGCTGCTTCGCTTTGCGATAAAACGAACAATTGTCAGCATAAAGAAAACACTTACAATCACAACCAGTGTGAGCTGCCAGTTCATAAAGACCATTGCCGAGAAGACAGAAATAATGGAAACCATAGAAGAAAGTGCCTGTGGAATGCTCTGTGAAATCATCTGCCGCAGGGTATCTGCATCGTTGGTATATACACTCATAATATCGCCGTGTGCATGGGTATCAAAATAGCGGATTGGCAGGGATTGCATATGTGCAAACAAGTTATTTCGAATATTTTTCAAACAATTTTGTGAAATGGAAACCATAATTTGGTTATAGAGAAAGGTAGAGAGCAACCCAGCAGCATAAAGGCATGCCATAGCGGCCAGTGCATGCAATAGGCCTGTAAAGACAGGCGTATTGGTAATCAGCAGAGGTTTGATATAATCATCAATCAAGGAGCCCAAAAAGACAGAGGCACTGACAGATGCAATGGAACTAATCAGGATTGCTATGATAACAATACATAACCGAACAGCATTGCCCTGTAAAATTAACCGAAACAATCGTTTTGCAGTTCCTTTTGGTGCCTTCTGACGGGGAGCATGTTTGTGCTTATGCATGCTGTGTTCCCTCCTTATTCTGAGACTGATAAACTTCTTGGTAGATTTGGTTTGTACGCAGAAGTTCCTCATGTGTGCCAAAACCAGAAATATGACCATCATCCAGTACAATAATGTGGTCTGCATCTTGTACAGAAGAAATACGCTGTGCAATGATAAACTTGGTTGTATCAGGAATTTCATCGCGGAATGCCTGACGAATCCGGGCATCTGTTTTTGTATCAACCGCGCTGGTTGAGTCATCCAAAATTAAAATTTTTGGCTTTTTCAGCAATGCGCGTGCAATACACAAACGCTGTTTTTGACCGCCAGATACATTGGTACCACCTTGTTCAATATGGGTATCATATTTTTCTGGCATTTCCTGAATAAACGCATCCGCCTGCGCGAGTTGACAGGCATGTATAAGTTCTGCATCTGAAGCATGCTCATTGCCCCAGCGTAAATTTTCTTTGATGGTTCCAGAAAACAGGGTGTTTTTTTGCAGCACCATGGAAACTTCATTGCGCAGTGCATCCAAATCATAATCGCGCACATCAATTCCTCCAACCTTGACAGACCCAATCGTCACATCATATAAACGAGGAATAAGTTGCACAAATGTGGTTTTAGATGCACCAGTGCCGCCCAAAATACCAACTGTTTCACCAGATGCAATATGAAGTTCAATATTGTGTAGACTTGTTTTCTTTTGGTCTCCAACATAGCTGAAGCTGACATTTTCAAAATCGACTGCGCCATTGGCAACTTCCTGAATACCATTCGGTTTGCTGGTCAGATTGCTGGTTTCGGATAGAATTTCTTCAATGCGTTCCACAGAGGAACGTGCCATAATCATCATAACCAGAATCATAGAAAGCATCATAAGATTCATAAGAATTTGAGAAGTATAATTAAACATACTGGTAAGTTCACCGGTTGACATAGAGCCGCCAACAACCAATCGTGCACCAAACCATGAGATGAAAAGGATGCAGATAAACACACAAAATTGCATGAGTGGTGCATTGAGCATCATCAAGCGCTCGGCCTTCAAGAATGTACGAAACAGCCTATTTGATACAGTATTAAACTTTTCCTTTTCATGATCTTCTCGTACAAACGATTTTACAACACGAATCCCATTTAGGTTTTCTTGTACAACATTATTGAGTACATCATAGGTATCGAATACTTCTTTGAACAGCGTACGAACCTGGCGAATCAAAAGACCAAGTCCAATTCCAAGAACTGGGACTGCAAACAGATATACCATAGATAATTTATGACTTATTCGTATGGTCATAATAAATGCAAAAACCAGCATGACAGGTGCACGGACTGCAATACGAATCAGCATCTGATATGCATTTTGCACTTGTGTAACATCGGTTGTTAGACGTGTGATAATACCGCCCGTTGAGAACTTATCAATATTTGAGAAGGAAAAATCTTGGACATGGTGGTAAATATCATGACGTAGATTTCGTGCAAGACCAGTGGAAGCGCGCGCTGCGGTTACACCGGAAAGCACACCAAAAAAAAGGGCGGCAGCTGCCATGCCGATAAGAAGGGTGCCAAGCCGTAAAATGGCATGATGATCGCCTGTATCAATCCCCTGATCAATGAGTGCTGCCATAACAAGTGGAATGAGCACTTCAAAGAACACTTCGATACTAACAAAAATAGGGGTTAAAATAGAATTTTTCTTGTTGTCACGGATGGCCGCCGCGATATGGTTGACCATAGACATACACTCCTTTGCTGGATTCGATGTGAGGTACAGAACTGTACGCTAACGAGATAAATTTGCTTCAATTTTTCGAGCAACTTCTAAAAAGATACGCAATTCTTCTGGCGAGATATCTTGCGTGATACAGGCCTCAAGTTCTTCGCGTCGCCGGAGAATCTGTGCATGGATGGATAATGCCTTTTGTGTTGGCACAATTAGTTTCCGACGTGCATCATTTGGTGCACTGCGGCGTTCAATCAGTGCATCTTCTTCAAGCATTGTAAGAAATCGGGATGCAGTAGAACGACGGATACAGAATGCTTGCTCTACGTCATGTTGACATAGTTCTTCATCTGAATGCTCACACAGATGACACATAATGAGTCCAGATACTTCTGAGCAATGCCGATCGTGCGTCCCTGCTGGACATGAGAATTTACGCCGCAATAAATTTGATAGCGTGCGGATTGTAAGCCCAACCGAATTTTGTACATCCATAAGGTGCGCCTCCTTTTGCACTGAAATTGTTAGTATGCTTACAATTATAGCAGTGCAAAAAAAAGCTGTCAATTGAAAAATCGTTCGCATACTAACAAAAAATACGAATAAAAATATCTAAAACGAGGCAGTTTCTTTTGATTATCGAAGGCGGCGTAATACCCCTTGCTTTCGCTATGGGTATATAAGCCGCATATTAAGAATTGCGTTCATAGGGAAATCTGCATATCATAAAGTCAAATAACAGTTTCAATAAGGAGGTGAATCACTATGGAATATTCGTATCGGTTTCGAATCTATCCGACAAAGGAACAAGAAGCACAGATTGCTAAGACACTTGGTTGCTGCAGATATGTTTACAATCCCTATCTTGCCATGAGAACAGAAATCTACAAGGACAAAAAAGAATCTATGAACTACAATGCTTGTTCTAAAGATAT
>OGUD01000997.1_pt1 | contig 17238 bp, 12 predicted proteins | sample 1573671 | NCBI WGS metagenome assembly OGUD01 (sample SAMEA2582065, study PRJEB24529) | metagenome | biome: Human gut stool | place: China | collected 2011 | reverse complement strand
CCGCGGTGTGGAGAAGTTCGCACCCTGGGTCAGAAAGATACACTTTGTGACAAGCGGACAGAAACCCGACTGGCTCGATGAGAACAATCCGAAGATACACCTCGTAAGCCATAAGGACTTCATACCCACAGAGTTTCTACCGACATACAACTCGGTGGTGATAGAACGCTACATGTACCGCATACCCGGACTGGCGGAGCACTTCGTCTACTTCAACGACGACTTCTTCATCATCAACCACATTGAAAAGGAGCGTTTCTTCAAGAATGGTCTGCCTTGCGACATAGCTGTATTCACATACAATCCCTCGTGCTCGCAATGGTATGTGCGTATAAAGAACAACATACGACTCATTAACCGCCACTTCGACAAGAAGGAAGTGATGAAACGCTGGCACGACAAGTGGTTCCACAAGAGCTACGGCACAAAGGCACGTTGGAACTATCTGCTACGTTTCTATAATAAGTTCATCACACTACGTGTGCCACACAACGCACAACCCTATCTAAAGAGCACTTTCGAAGAGGTGTGGGCAAACGAAAGCGACGAACTTACAAGGACTTCCGTGAACCGCTTCCGCGCCTTAGACGACTACACCCCTGAGCTATTCCGCATCTGGCAGATATGCAAGGGCAACTTCGAGCCTTACAACACATATCAGGACACGAAGATGTTCCCACTGATGGTGAAGTCAAAAAAAGCGATAAAAGCTATCTACGAGCAGTCGTACTCGCTTATATGCCTGAACGACAACGTACACATACGCCACTACGAGGAGGTGATGGGAAGTCTGAGAGACGCATTCCAGAGCATCCTGCCCGAGAAATCGAGCTTCGAACGTTAAAACCCTACGATTAATCAGAACGATTAGCCTATGAACAAAGTATTAGCAGAGATAATAGCAGGAGTTATTCCGCACAAGATGACACGCAACAGATGGAGAGGTATTCTCAGATATGGCATCTTCAACGCAATCAGATTGAAGCGCGAAATCAGAAGAAACCACACCATACCAAAGTTTCAATTGGCTATCTGCGCCATCGCCAAGAACGAAGGCCCATACTTCAAAGAATGGATAGAATGGCACTTGGCTCACGGCGTAGACCAATTCTTCATCTACGACAACGAAAGCACAGACGACACTAAAGACATACTCGAACCATACATAAAGCAGGGCATTGTCGACTACAAACCATGGCCAGGCTATCGTATGCAGTTGGCAGCCTACGACGACTGTCTGGAGCGGCACCGCTTCGACGCACGCTGGATAGCATTCATCGACCTCGACGAGTTTATCGTGCCCGTACAGGATGCTACGATACCCGACTTTCTGAAGCGCTTCGAGACATTCCCGGCGGTGGAGATCAACTGGCTTGTGTACGGCAGCGGAGGCAATAAAGAGAAGAGCAATGAGGACGTAATGAAGCGATTTCGCTTCCACTCCCTACCCGACCATTACCTTAACCGCCACGTGAAGAGCATCGTGAACCCACGCCGGGTGTTCACAATGATAGGATGCCACGAGGTGGCACGCATCAACGGCAAGGCTGCCGACTCACACGGCAATATCATCAAGAACAACTTCAGAGAGCGCACACCGCAACAGGACGTGATACGCATCAACCACTACGCCGTCAGGTCGCTTGAAGAATTCCGCGAGAAGCAGTTGCGAGGCAGAGCCAGTGGCACCAAGACATCCGTACCGATGGACTATTTCAACCAATATGACCTCAACGACATTGAGGAGAAACAATAAACGATACACATTATGACTGAAAACAAGCATAAACAGCAAGTTGTCATCTCAATGACATCGTTCCCTGCAGCCATAAAATTTGCAGAGCAAGCCGTGCGTTCACTCCTCAACGGCAGTGTACTGCCCGACAAACTAATACTATATGTCACGCTGTCGCAATTCGCAGAAGGCGAAATGCCCGAAACGCTGCTTGCACTTGCAAAGCAGAACCACGTGTTCGAGATACGCAACTACGACCGCGACATACGCTCTTATCGCAAACTGATACCGGCACTGGCTGATTTCCCAGAAGCTATCATCGTAACCGTAGACGACGATGTGTATTATCACAGACACATGCTGAAGGACTTGCTCGACCTGCACGCACAGATACCCGACGCAATACTGGCGCACCGCGCAAAGCGCATCAAGTACGGAATGCCGTACAGGAAATGGAGCAAATACCGATGGTATCACTTCCTCTTCAAGCGCATACACCGCAGCTTCCAGAACATCCAGACCGGCGTAGGCGGCGTGCTCTACCCTCCCCACTCGCTAAAGGCAGAAATGATGGACGTAGAGCTGTTCACAAAGCTCGCACCAAGCACTGACGACATATGGTTTTGGGCGGCAGGAGCGGCAAACGGCTTCCCCGTCGTGCCCGTGCCGTTCGGACGCAACAAGCCGCGCGGACTGCATAAGCCTAAAGAGCTCTCGCTGAAAACGAGCAACTTTAAAGCAGGAGTGGACCGCAATGTGAAAGCTTTCAATGCTATTTGCGAATATTTCCCAGAGATAAAGAAGATTGTAGAAAAACAGTAACAAGAATTAGGATTATGGATATAGACTTAGTATATCTTTGGGTTAATGGCAACGACCCAAAATGGATAGCAAAGCGCAACGCCTGCATCGGTAAGCCTACTGATAAACAGGAGAACTGTACAGGACGCTATGCTGACAGCGGCGAATTAAAATATAGCCTACGATCTGTAGAGAAGTACGCTCCGTGGATTCGCAAAATATTCATCGTAACTGACGACCAGGTACCCGAATGGCTCGACACGTCGAACCCGAAGGTGCACGTGGTAGACCACAAGGAGATTATGCCCGAGGAGAGCCTGCCCTGCTTCAACTCTACATTGATAGAACATTATCTTGACAAAATACCTGGTCTCTCAGAACACTTTCTCTTCTCAAACGACGACATGTATATCAACCGTCCTGTAAGTCCTGCTACCTTCTTCGAGACCGATGGGCTGCCTATACTATACATGAACCGCAAGCCTTTCCGCAAACTTGCACTGTTTTTCAGAGATAAAGTGGTAGGCAAACCATTGAGCATGTATCTGAAAATAATCAGAAACGCTGCAGAACTTGTAGAGAAACACTACGGAACATATTATGGATGCAAACCTCATCATAACATCGACTCGTATCTGAAAAGCACAATAACGTTTGCCAACAGAAAGTTCGAGAAGGAGTTCAGCCATATGGTCCAACATCATATACGTTCTGCCGACGATGTGCAGCGAAGCGTTTATTCATACGTAGCTCTTGCCGAGAAAAAGGGACACTTACGTTACGTATCGCAGTCGCATTCGTTCAGACTACACATAGACAACCACAAACTTTACGAGAAGTTTGAACGATACAATCCGGTATTTTTCTGCATGAACGATTCGGAGTTTGCTAACGACGCAGACAGAAAAGCTGCCATAGAATTCCTCGACCGACAATTCCCGAAGAAGTCACAGTTTGAGAAATAACAATACACAAATCGCACGAAGATTACATATGTAATACTCGTGCGATTTGTTTTTAATAATCAATCTGTTTTAACTGGTCGTAGTCCTTTTGCTACTGTATAATACAATTCTTTTGCAATATTCTCCCTCGTTCCTATAGCATCGTCGAAGAAACCGGTCTTTGCCAAATCTGTAATGTACTTCACCAGACTATCCGTTTGTGGTCCTTCTCCCATTTTATACAAAACCCTTGAACTACCCGTTAGAATTGCCCATTTTATATTACGACTCCACAAACGCATACGCTCCATGTTGCCAGCTTCTTCATATAGCTTCTGTGCATAAGAGAGGCCCTTAAGCTGAGACATCAGACGTTCTACCCCTCCCGTAGCTTTCGATATTGATTTATGATTGACGTAATAGTAATAAAGCGGAAGATGAGTAATTGTAGCTTTCACAGGTTTTACCAACAACTCCGACCACCAGGGAATATCTTCATACTTCAATCCCTTGATAAACTTTATATCCTTTATCAAAGAGCGTTTAAACAGATGGCGCCAAACGTAGTTATGTTTTATCGGATATTTGATATCAGGATGGCGCCAGTCGGAAGCATGTTTCAAAGCATCGTCAGTAATTACTGATTTCGATAGTTTAAGGCTACACCTAAACGGGATACGCCATGGACGAGCATTGATAGTGTTCATTTTCAACTTATGCATCAAGCGTAGCTGAATGTTTATATATATAACATCCTTATACCAACTCACCATATCCGTCCCGTCACGCTTAATCAGCTTTACAGCAAGTTCCAATGTCTGAGGATGGATAAAGTCGTCAGAGTCTACAAACATTACATACTCGGCATCAGCGAGAGCCATGCCTTCATTACGGGCATGAGAGAGTCCACCATTAGCTTGGTGTACTACCATAAAGCGAGAGTCTTTTGCTGCATATTCTTCAAGTATAGCAGGACAACCATCTGTAGAACCATCATCAATACAGATAGCACGCCAATGCTTATACGTTTGTTTTAAAACACTATTAAGACAACGTTGCAAATATGGTTCAACATTATAAACTGGAATAATAATATCTACCCTACTTGTGTTCATTATTGTTTGAGAGTTATATATTTATATGTATCTATTTTGCAAAGATAGCAAAAAATATTTCACCAAACCAAATTATTTATACAATTATTACCGCCACACGCTAAAGTTTTGTATTGTGCTATAATCAAATACGTTATTGCTATTTTCAATCGAAAATAAAGCAAAGGATTTTACTATTCTACAATTCGGGGGCACCCACAAATTGTTTAACATGTAAGGATAAATCATTGCTAAAATGCAAGGATATGATAAGAGGGAGTAAATTGTTAGTTTACCCCCTCTCTACTGGTATTTCTATTCATTCAACAATCGCTCCAATTCGCGCACTATTACGCCAGCATTGCGTTCCTTCTCAGCCGTCATGTTAGCCGGCGTGAACTCAGCAAGCTTCTTGTTAAGGCGTGCAAGACGGTTCTTGTTGCCCGTCTTCCTGTAGTGGTTGCGCAACTGCCAAATCTTCTCGGCATCCTGCAAGCCCTCTACGAGACGCTCGAAGCGGATGCTGCTGCGCGGACCTGGGTAGATGCTGTAGGTGTCTCCGGCAGCCCATGTACGGAAGCGCGAATCGCGCAGCGGGTCGCGAGTCCAGCTGTTTACCGACCAGCGCAGGTAGCCGTCGTAGTCGCCTGCTACGGCATGTATGCCTATCCATGCAGCATCGGCAGTGTTGAAGTACGATAAGGTCAAGAAGCTCGTGGCCTACTGCCGCGGGCAGGGTTAGAGAACGAGAATGTGCCGGGGAACGGCTCCGTGCAGCAAGTGTAATAGGTGCTGATCTGTCCCTTCGCACGGCGCTCCTTCAGAACGTTCTCCGGGAAGCGTGCACCGTAAGGGATGCAGAGATAGTAGAGGTCTGCCTGTATCTCGTCGTGATAGTTGCCGGCAAGCGTAATCTTGAAGTCGGGATCGGCTTCCTTTATCACCTTTATAGCCGCCTGCATAGCCTCCATCGAGCGCTCGTCCATAGAGATGGCGATCTTCTCGAACCAGCCTTTCTGCTTCAGATGGCGGGCGAAATCGCGCAAGAAACTACCCCAGTAATCGGCGTATGCCTCATCACCGGGCTCTGCTTTGATGAACTGTATGCGGTTGGTAGCCTCGTCGTAGTAGTCGAAGCTCAGCTCCCAGGGTATCATGGTGTAGCAGGAGATGAGTCCCTTCACACCTATTTCGTTCATCATAAAGTCGACCCAGCGGTCGAACACCGCATAGTCGTACTTCCATGAACCGTCCAAACGCTTGATGCGTGTCACCATACTGTCGAAGTGATCCTCGGTTTGTCCGTTCCACGGCTTGTGCATAATGCTGGCTGTTATGGACGAGAGTCCGGCATCAGCCACCATTTTCATTATCGGACGCATTGCATCGAAGTGTTCCTTGCTCCACAACGGCACCTTATAGTAGCGTGCTACGGCATACGGGTTCTGCCACAGGTCGAGGTTCAAGTGCCACTCGCGCGGACTGGGTAGTGTGCGGTTCACGACCTGTAGGCTGAGATTGAGCACCTTGTCGTCCATTCCGCCGCCACGCACGGTGATTGTGCCGGTGTATGTGCCGGGTTTGGCATCCTCCGGCACCCATACGTTCACCCACAGAGGCTGCGCTGTCTTGCGCTGCACGGGCAGCCACTTGTTGATGTCGAGCGCGTCGGCAACGATAGACGAGTCCCACTCCGCCTTGTTCTCGCGGCATCCGCAGCCGCCCTTGCCGTCCTTGTTCAGCTCGTCGGTCATCACGTAGCGCACGAAGTGGGAGCGCACCTTCGAGGCAGGAATAACGTTTGCGCCCGAACGCAGGTCGCTCACAAGCATCTCCACATCGTTCAGATCAGTATTCGTCCAGAGTACAGCCTGTGCGTTGACGCGCTCGCCACGCCACGCCTTCAGCGTGCAAGCGTTGCTGAGTTTCGCAAGCTGCGGCACATGATGCTTGCCGTAGCGCACGTCGGTTGATGCCCAACTGAGCATTACGGGCGACTTCATTGCAGCCCACTTGGCATCCGCGTCGTGCGGCTTGGTGTCCGTCAGCTCCTCGTATTGACCCAACGGGAACTCCTCTGCCTGCATATTGCGCTGCGCGGAAGCGGTGAGCGCACAGAAGAGCAGACCTGAAGAAAGCAGATAATGTCTTACGTTCATTGTTATTATTTTGAGATTAGTTATTATTCTTAATATAATTTTGCTACTGTTGGGGGTGTGCCGTGATAGAATGAGCATGTAATGTCGCACCTCTGATGGTGTGCGTCGGTCGGTGCGGACGTCTGCGTCAGTCGGTGCGGACATCTGCATCGGTCGGTGCGCGTCGGGCAAACGCCTCTTTAAGACGATTGTTGTTGCAAGTAAAACACGCCAAAATGTCCGCCTGGGCTGACTATTTGTCGCCAAACTGCCAATATTGCTTACTGTTTATCGTTTTTACGGGCGATTTCGGCATTGGTACGTAAGTTGCATTATGAATAGTGCAAGCCGATGGACGGAAGCCCAAAGGCAAGCAAACGATAAACGTATAAATTAAAATATAAATAGGAGGTATTTGATATGTTACCAGTAATGAGAAATGCATGGATGCCAGAAGTTTTCAACGACTTTTTTGATCCCGACTTTATGCCGCGTACTAACGCAACCGCCCCAGCTATAAATGTTAAAGAGACAGAACACGACTATACTGTAGAGCTTGCAGCAGCCGGAATGAAGAAGGACGACTTCAACATCAACATCGATGCCGACGGCAATCTGCACATCAAGATGGAGAAGAAGAACGAGAAGAAGGAAGAGGAGAAGAAGGAGCATTATCTGCGCCGCGAGTTCTCTTACACCAAGTTCGAGCAGACGCTTCTCTTGCCTGATGATGTCGACAAGGAGAAGATTGCAGCCAACGTCAGCGATGGTGTGCTCACAATCGACCTTCCGAAGGTTGAGCAGAACGTGCAGAAGGCAGCTCGCCAGATTGAGGTTAAATAACCGTTGATTTTGGTTAGTACTAAATGATATAAATTGTTGTTGATATAAATTTTTGATTAGGTCTAAATGAGAAAGCCCTGCTCCGCACGAATGCGAAGCAGGGCTTTCTTCATAATTTATAATTTATAATTAATAATTATTAATTAATAATTACCTATACTCGTGTACCGGCAGTTCGCCGTTCAATGCTCCTAAGGCGTTGAACGCTAACGACTCCATCTCGCCTTCGCCTGGCATCACGATGACCGGAGCGAGGAAGTCCACCTGCTTCTTTATCTCCTCAACGCAGTACTTGCTGTAGGCGATGCCGCCGGTGAGGATGATAGCATCCGCCTTGCCCCACAGCGCAACCGCCATGGCACCGATTTGCTTCGACACGGTGTAGAGCATAGCCTCGAGTACTTCGTGGAACGGCTCCTCGCCAGCCTCTGCGCGGCGCGATATCTCCTTCATGTCCTTCATGCCGAGTAGTGCCTGGCAGCCACCGTTGCCTGCTAACATCTTCATAATCTCTGCCTGGGTATGCTTGCCCGAGAAGCAGAGTCGCACGAGCTGGTCGGCAGGCAGCGTTCCGGCACGTTCCGGCGCGATAGGACCCTCACCGTTGAGTGCGTTGTTCACATCGATCACCTTGCCCTCGTGGTGAGCCGACACGCAGATGCCGCCACCGAGGTGAGCCACTACGAGGTTCATCTCCTCATACTTGCGTCCGATGCTGCGCGCATAGCGGCGCGAGGCTGCCTTGGCGTTGAGCGCATGGAAGATAGACTCGCGCTTCATGAACGGCAGACCCGTATAGCGTGCACGTGTCATAAACTCGTCTACCACCACAGGGTCAGCCATGTAGGCTGGGCAGTGGCACATCTGTGCGATGTCGTCGGCAAGAATAGAACCGAGGTTGCACACATGCTTGTGCTTGGCATTTATGAGGTCCTGCTTCATCTGCTCGTTAATGGCATACACACCGCCGTGCAACGGTTTCAGCAGACCGCCTCTACCGATTACGGCATCGAATTCCAAAGGTATTCCTGCCTCCTCTAATAGTTTCAGGATGAAATTCTTGCGGTACTCGTACTGCTCCATCTCGGTTGCGTACTTGTCCACTTCCTCCTGCGGATGCAGTCCGTCGGATGTCCATACAGCGTGTTCGTCTTCATACACAGCCACCTTTGTAGAGGTGCAGCCAGGGTTGATCACAAATATTTTTTTCATGAATATGTCTTGAGTTTACTGTTTGTTAATTGCTTTCAAGCAAGCAGTTGCTAAAGAGTAGAATTTAGAGTCGGCAGTGTCGGCGCGCGATGTCACCACCACGGGCGCTGTCGTGCCTACGAGCATACCAGCCACCGTAGCACCACCGAAGAGAGTTATTGTCTTGTAGAATGTGTTGCCTGCCTCTATGTCAGGGAAGATGAGGCAGTTGGCGTTGCCCACCACTGGCGATGCGATGCCCTTGATGGCTCCGCTCTCTGCGTCGCAAGCCGTCTTCACGTCCATCGGTCCGCCTATCTCCACCTCGCCGTAGGCTCCTGCGGCGGCGTTCGCCTTCAGCTCCTCGTAGCTGAGCGTGAGCGGGAATTTCTCCGATACCTTCTCCGTGCAGTGGATGAGTGCCACGCGTGGGCGGTCGCCACCCGTTATGCTGCGGTAGGTGTCGGTGATGTATCGTGTGATGGCGTCGTATTGTTCGGTAGTGGGGTAGGGAATGACGGCTGCATCCGAGAAGAACAACAAATGGTTAAGGCTCGGCACATCAGCAACGGCGATGTGTGTGAGTACGCTACCCTTGATGAGTATGCCCTCCTCTTTGTTGAGTACTGCGCGCAAGAGGTTGTCAGTGTTCAGTGAACCCTTCATTAGCACGTCGGCTCTGCCCTCGCGCACCTCCTTAACGGCATGGCGCGCCGCGTCGTCATCGTCGTCAGCCACGATGAGTGTAACCTTGTCGGGATAGTCGGCAGCCAATCGGCGTGCGATATCAGCCTTAGCTGTGTTGGCTACAAGGGTGAAGCGTGCGAACTGCTCCGCGATGCTTCGTTCGATAACTTCCTCTGTGTGAGAGTCGGCAGGACATGCCACTGCTACAGTTACGACTCGCTCGGCTGAGCGCAGACGTGCGGGTAGGATTGAAAAGTCAACAATAGGTTCCATACTTTTAGGGTATTATGTTTAGGGGGTTGCTCATTTTGTTGTCTTCTGTGCAACTTTTGCAAAGTTACAGTAAGTTTGTTATACTGCAAAGAAAATCGGTGAAATTTATTTACATTCATTCTGATGTAGTTATTTAATCGGCTAAATGTGTTAACTTTGCAGTCAAAAATAACAATGATATGTCTATGACTACTGCAGAATTTATACGCGAATATCGCGAACGTGATATCCGTCAGCTTGCGCTTCAAGCAAATCGCTTTCCGGATGTTGACATGCCCTACGCTCTCGATCAGATACAAGGCTGGCAGATAGCGCGTCGTAAGCTCCCCAAATGGGCTGCGTGCGATGGCGTAATATTTCCGCCGCACCTCTCTATGGAGCAGTGCTCGTCAGAACCCACAGCGCAGTATAAGCTCAACTTGGCGATGGAGTGGACTTGTCGAATTGAGAGTTCAGAGAACGAAGTTGAGAGTTCAGAGTTGAGAGTTGAGAGTTCGGTGGAAGGAGTTAATAATTCTTCTGAGCAGCCTGCAACTCTCAACTCTCAACTCTCAACTCTCAACTGTCATGCGTCCCGCATGACCGACCTGACCGGCGGCTTCGGTGTCGACTTCTCGTTCACCTCATGCGCCTTTGCAGCGGCTACATACGTGGAGCGCAACGAGCAGCTCTGCCACATCGTTGAGCACAACCTTCCGTTGCTCGGTTTGAACAACGCCACGGTAGTGTGTGCAGATGCCGTGGAGTATCTCTCAACCGTTGAACCGCAGACCATGCTGTTCCTCGACCCGGCGCGTCGCGACGAGCACGGCGCCAAGACCGTCATGCTTGCCGATTGCACGCCCGATGTTGTGCAGCTCCTGCCCAAGCTGCTTGAGAAGTCGCGCTTCACGATGCTGAAGCTCTCGCCTATGCTCGATTGGCATAAGGCGGTGGACGACTTGCAGGGCGCGGTGCGCGAGGTGCACATCGTGTCGGTGGGAGGCGAGTGCAAGGAGCTGCTGCTCGTACTTTCAACGGCGGTAGAGAGCGAACTGAAGGTGTATTGTGCGGATCTTTCTACCGCTTCAGACACTTCCTCCCTCTTTGTCTATACGCCAGGCTCCTCGGCTCCAGTCGCCAACTCAAAACTCAAAACTCAACATTCAACATTCTTACACGAGCCCAACGCCTCAATCATGAAAGCAGGCTGCTTCGACGAGTTGGCAGCAGCTTACGGCGTGTCGCCCGTGAGCCGCAACAGCCACCTCTTTCTTTCCGACGAACCCGTTGAAGGCTTTCCGGGCAGAAGCTTCGTTGTGGAGCGCGTGACGACGATGAACAAGGGCGAGCTGCGCAAGGCGTTGGCAGGCATCGCTAAAGCCAATATCGCTACGCGCAACTTCCCCCTCTCCGTTGCAGAGTTGCGCAAACGCCTCAAAATCAAAGACGGCGGCGACGTGTATATCTTCGCCACAACTACCGCTGAAGGTGAACATCTGCTGCTAATTTCTCGTAAATATCGATAAATGTTACCCTGTTTTTCGTTAGTTTGAGCATTTTTCCGTACTTTTGCACTTTTAAGGCTTTATTTATAAAGATGTATTGCTTGCCCGAAGAGGCAATCATACAATGTGTATCAAACAAAAGTGAAAGAATAAAACAATTAAAATGTCAGCAATAGAGATTAAGAAAGTTGAGTCGCGCCGCGACTTGTGCAAGTTTATCGATTTCCACAACGAGCTCTATAAAGGTAATCCTTACCACGTGCCCAACCTCTACTTCGATGAGATGAACACTTTCCGTAAGGACAAGAATGCAGCCTTCGACTTCTGCGAGGCTGAGTACTTCATGGCATACCGCGACGGTAAGGCTGTGGGTCGTGTGGCTGCTATCATCAACCACAGTGCCAACAAGAAGTGGGAGCGCGAGTCGGTTCGCTTCGGCTGGATCGATTTCGTTGACGATATCGAAGTGTCTAAAGCACTCCTCAAGGCAGTAGAAGACTACGGCAAGTCGAAAGGTATGAAGGAGATTGTCGGTCCGCTCGGTTTCACCGATATGGACCCCGAGGGAATGCTCCTCTACGGTTACGACCAGCTTGGCACTCAGGCTACGGCATACAACTACCCCTACTATCCGGAGCACATGGATCGCATGGGCGGATGGGAGAAAGACAACGACTACGTGGAGTATAAGCTCTACGTGCCGGAGGAAATGCCGGAGAAGTATGCTACCATCGCAAAGATGATCCAGAAGCGCTACAACCTGCAGGTGAAGAAGTTGAAGCGCAATGAGATATACGGCGAGAACGGCTACGGCAGAAAGATATTCCAAGTGGTGAACGAGACCTTCAAGGACCTCTATGGCTACTCGAAACTCACCGACCGCCAGATAGAGCAGTACGTGAAGATGTACCTGCCTATGGCTGACCTCGACCTCATCACCATCATCGAGGACTGGAACACACCCGACCACAAGGTGGTTGGCGTAGGCATATCTATCCCGTCGCTCGCCCGCGCTTTGCAGAAGTGCGGTGGCAAGCTCTTCCCGTTCGGATGGTGGCACATCCTTCGCGCGTTGAAATTCCACAAGACCGAGGTGGTCGACCTGCTCCTCATCGGCGTGTTGCCGGAGTACCGCCAGAAGGGTGCCAACGCATTGCTCTTCTACGACCTCATACCTCACTACCAGCGACTCGGCTTCAAGTGGGGCGAGACCCACGTCGAGATGGAGACAAACATGAAGGTTCAGGGACAGTGGCAGTATCTCAACCGCGAGATACACAAGCGCCGCAGATGCTACAAGAAGGATATTTAAATCGGATAGCATCCTCAAGATACGATGATAGTACTCGGGATGCTGTAAGATATTGAGAAATAAAATGGAAGAAAACATTCAACCCACAGTTCAATATACCGATGACAACATACGCCACCTCTCCGACATGGAGCACGTGCGTACACGTCCAGGTATGTATATCGGTCGCTTGGGCGACGGACAGTTGCCCGAGGACGGTATCTATGTGCTGCTGAAGGAGGTCATCGACAACTCTATCGACGAGTTCAAGATGAACGCCGGCAAGCGCATAGAGGTAGACATCGACGACCGTCTGCGTGTGTCGGTGCGCGACTATGGTCGTGGCATACCGCAGGGCAAGCTCGTTGAGGCAGTCAGTGTGCTCAACACCGGCGGCAAGTACGACTCGAAGGCGTTCAAGAAGAGCGTGGGTCTGAACGGCGTGGGTGTGAAGGCGGTGAACGCACTCTCGGCACACTTCGAGGTGAAGTCGTACCGCGACGGCAAGGTGCGTGCGCTCAAGTTCGAGCGCGGCAACCTGACATCGGACATCACCGAGGACTCTGCCGACGAGAACGGCACCTACATCTTCTTCGAGCCCGACCCGACACTGTTCGTCGGCTATTCGTTCCATGACGACTTCGTGGAGACGATGCTGCGCAACTATACCTATCTCAACTCCGGACTCACCATCATGTACAACGGTCGGCGCATCCTCTCGCGCAACGGCTTGGCTGACCTGCTCACCGACACGATGACCACCGACCCGCTTTACCCCATCATACACGTGAAGGGTGAGGACATAGAGATAGCCTTTACGCACACCAACCAGTACGGCGAGGAGTACCACTCCTTCGTCAACGGACAGCACACCACACAGGGCGGCACCCATCAGAGCGCATTCAAGGAGCACATAGCCCGCACCATCAAGGAGTTCTTCGGCAAGAACTACGAGTTCACCGACATACGCAACGGACTCGTGGCTGCCGTCGCGCTGAACGTAGAGGAGCCGATGTTCGAGAGCCAGACGAAGATTAAGCTCGGCTCGCTGCAGATGGCACCCGGAGGCGAGAGCATCAACAAGTACGTTGGCGACTTCGTGAAGCTTGAGGTAGACAACTTCCTGCACATACACGCCGACGTGGCGGAGGTTATGCAGCAGAAGATAACCGAGAGCGAGCGCGAGCGCAAGGCGATGGCTGGCGTCACGAAGCTGGCACGCGAACGCGCCAAGAAGGCAAACCTCCACAACCGCAAGCTGCGCGACTGCCGCATCCACTACTCCGACGCGAAGAACGACCGCAAGGAAGAGTCGTCGATATTCATCACCGAGGGCGATTCTGCCAGCGGATCAATCACAAAGAGCCGCGATGTGAACACGCAAGCCGTATTCTCGCTGCGCGGAAAACCGCTCAACTCCTACGGACTGACAAAGAAGGTGGTGTACGAGAACGAGGAGTTCAACCTTCTGCAGGCTGCTCTCGACATAGAGGACGGACTCGACACGCTTAGATATAATAAGGTGATAGTGGCGACCGATGCCGATGTCGACGGTATGCACATCCGCCTGCTCATCATCACGTTCTTTCTGCAGTTCTTCCCCGACCTTATCAAGAAGGGACACGTCTACGTGTTGCAGACACCGCTGTTCCGCGTGCGCAACCGTCGCACTAAGATAAAAGATAAGAAGGTAGTGACCGATGCCGACGCACGCCTCACCGGTAAGGAGAAGAAGAGCGACTTCATCACACGTTACTGCTACAGCGAGGACGAACGCCAGCAGGCGATACGCAACCTCGGACCCGACCCGGAGATAACCCGATTCAAGGGTCTTGGCGAGATTTCGCCGGAGGAGTTCGCACATTTCATCGGTCCAGAGATGCGACTCGAACAGGTGACGCTGCACAAGACCGACCAGGTGCAGAAGCTCCTCGAGTACTACATGGGCAAGAACACCATGGAGAGGCAGAACTTCATCATCGACAACCTCGTGGTTGAGGAAGACCTGCCCGACGAAGACTTGGCATAAAACAAACCCTGATAATGAAACGTATAGACAAACATAACACAACGCACCCGTTCTCATGGAAAATGGGAATGGGTGCAATGGTTTTACTGCTGCTGTGCGCAGCCGCTTTCGCGCAGCGTGTGAACCCACTCAAGAAGCTACAGATAGCCGAACTGGCTGTCAGCAACCTCTATGTCGACTCGGTCGACGAGCAGAAACTCGTGGAGGATGCCATACGTGGTATGCTCGAGAAACTCGACCCCCATTCCTCGTACACCACAGCCAAGGAGACAAAGTCGCTGACCGAACCACTGCAAGGCTCGTTCGACGGTATCGGCGTGCAGTTCAATATGATTTCGGACACGCTGCTCGTCATACAGCCCGTGCGCAAGGGTCCGTCGGAGAAGGTGGGCATACTCGCCGGCGACCGCATCATCACCGTCAACGACACTACGATAGCAGGTGTTAAGATGGATCGTGCGGACATCATGCGTCGTCTGCGCGGACCGCGTAGCTCGAAGGTGAAGCTCGGCGTGCAGCGCCGTGGCGTGCCCGACCTGCTCACGTTCACCGTTACGCGTGCCAAGATACCCGTACACACGCTTGATGCCTACTACATGATACGTCCGCGTGTGGGCTACGTGCGCATCGGCTCGTTCGGTGCCACCACCTACGGCGAATTTATGACCGCTGTCGACTCGCTGCAGAAAGCCGGTATGCGCGCCCTCATCCTCGACCTTCAGGACAACGGCGGCGGCTATCTGCAGTCGGCGGTGCGCATCGTAGAGGAGTTCCTGCAGAAGGGCGACCTCGTGGTGTACACCGAGGGACGCGCTCAGAAACGTCAAGAGTACAAGGCAGGTGGAGGAGGCAGACTGCTGAAGGGCAAGGTCTACGTGCTCATCAACGAGTATTCGGCATCGGCTGCCGAAATCGTTACGGGCGCTATCCAGGATCAGGATCGTGGCACAGTGGTAGGTCGTCGCTCGTTCGGAAAGGGACTCGTGCAGCGTCCTATCGAGTTCGACGATGGTTCAATGATACGCCTCACCATCGCCCACTACTATACGCCATCCGGCCGCTGCATACAAAAGCCGTACGAGAAAGGCGAAAAGGAGGACTATGCGCAGGATATAGAGAAACGTTTCAAGCATGGCGAGCTCTACTCGGCTGACTCAATCCACTTCAACGACTCGCTGCGCTGCTACACTCTGCGCAAGCACCGCACCGTATATGGAGGTGGAGGCATCATGCCCGACGTGTTCGTGCCGCTCGACACCACTCAATATACAGCGTTCCACCGTCAGCTTGTTGCACGCTCACTCGTCATCAACGCCACCCTGCGCTATGTTGAGAACCATCGCGAGGAGCTGAAGGCGGAGTACACGAAGTTCGACGACTATATGAAGCACTTTGAAGTGCCGCAAGCCATGGTCGACAGTCTTTTTGCTGAGGCTGAACGCCAGAAGGTGAAACCGCGCGACGACGAAGAGCGCCGCAACACGCTGCCTATGCTTCGCGTACAACTGAAGGCACTCATCGCTCGCGACATCTGGGACATGAACGAGTACTTCCGACTGATGAACGAGCACAATCACACCGTAAGCAAAGCCGTTGAGCTGATTAGTGGCAAATAAATGCGGTTGAAACAAAAGCAACAAAACGCGGTTAGTATAAAAGCAACTAAAAGTTGTCTTTATTTCCTTGCAAGTGTTGACAGATATTAAATATTAAGGCAAATGGAAAACTTTTGTAATATAAAAGTTTTCACATTTGCCTTTTTTGTATATCTTTGTGCCGAATGATACGGCTTTTTGCTTGTTATTCATGTTTTTGTAGCACACAATATATAATCATAAGTATATGAAACATTTTATGTTCAAATCGTGCATTGTGACAATGCTTTGCGTTTTCTGTAGTCTTTCTGCAAATGCCGAAGGAAAGTTTGTCTTGTTCAAGTATGGCAATTTCGATACTTGGGTGACGCGTCAGATACATGAGTCGGCAGTAATCGGTGGTAGCAAGAAAACCCTTTATGAGATAGGCCCCAACAGAGCCCTCACGGGCAACAACCCATACGTAAACCTCGGCGGATCGCCGTGGGGTACGAGCAACGTGATGGCTAAGGTGTCGGGCATCACAAAGACCAACAACTCGGTGTATCGCGACAACCGCGGTTCGGGACATTGCGTCAAAATGACCACCCATATCGAGACCTGCAAGGTGCTTGGTCTTATTAATATTAAGGTGCTCGCCGCTGGCAGCATCTTCCTCGGCGACATGAAGGAGCCTATCACCGGCACAAAGGAAGGTCCGAAGGCACTCAACTTCGGTATCCCGTTCACCCTGCGTCCGAAGGCTCTGCGCTTCGACTATCGTGTGCAGGTGCCAGGCAACGCCAAGCGCATCCGTCAGACCGGCTTCTCGGCAGTGACCACTGTTCCGGGCAAGGACTACTGTGTGGCTCTGCTGCTCCTCCAGAAGCGCCATGAGGATGCTAAGGGAAACATCACAGCGCAGCGCGTGGGCACGGTGGTAGTGAAGTACGGCAAGTCGACCAACGGATGGGTTGAGGATGCCACTTATGAGATTCACTACGGCAACATCACCGGCAAACCGTTCTACGATGCGTCGATGATGGGACTGCGTTCTACCGACTACGTACGCAACTCTAAGGGAAAGAGCGTGCTGATGAAGGAGACCGGCTGGGCTGATGCCGACGCCAAACCGACGCACATCGTGCTGC
>OGUD01000977.1_pt1 | contig 17561 bp, 17 predicted proteins | sample 1573671 | NCBI WGS metagenome assembly OGUD01 (sample SAMEA2582065, study PRJEB24529) | metagenome | biome: Human gut stool | place: China | collected 2011 | reverse complement strand
CTTTCGCTACTTGCTCATGAACGCAGTCGCTTTGCGAACTGTCAGTGGGAGCTTTCAGGTCAAAGTACAAATCAGCAAAAAATCAACCACCCCAAAACATTAAAAGGTTTGGAAGTGGTTGATTTTTACTTTGCAGCCATTATGTATGAAATTACCACTTTTCAGCAAGATTCTTTATGTCATAAAACTGAATCCATACCTTACCCCTTCTAAATTCATAGAAGAATGCGCCCTTGCCGTAATTGATAAACTCATCTCCGTTAATTACAGTTGTCTTATTGTCATTTGTACGAACTGCAATTATGGAAGTCATTCCATCATAATCCTCCGGTTTTTCACAAAGACCTGCTATAACTCCTGCCTTACCTGTCTTTGTCTGCGTTCTGGCATTAGTATAATAACAGTAGCCCTCTGCAGCCGCAGTACTTCTGTTGATACCTGCAAGCTGTCCTGCATACTCTCGTCCGCCGTATACATATACATTGGTCAGGGAAGCCTTCTCTATAAGAGCATAGCTGTTCTCGCCGATTATACCACCTGCTACGGACTCACTTCTTATTTCAGTATCGGAAATAGTTACCCCGCTGATTCCGCGCACATCTGCATCACTTCCACTAGCTGCGTCAATTCCTGCAAAGCCTCCTGCGCTCATGTATGCCACGTTGTCAGAGCTTACAAGATATTCATTTCCTATTCTGCTGCCTTCAACAGTACTGTCGCTTATCATACCCTGATTCATACCGGCATAACCGCCAATGTAGAGCCTATGACTTGTATTTACTTCAATGAAATCGTCACCAAGCATATCATAAAATTCCTTATATGTGGTTCGTGTTTCAATGCTTTTCCCATCATCCATATATACATCTGCATGTTTTCTCCGCATATGTATATAGAGTATCTTTCTTACAGGAAGCGTTATTTTTCTTCTTTGTGATACTATCGTAATTGATTTTTCTTTATGCATAACTCTCCATTAAAAAGGGATTAAAGACGCAGCTTTTCTCTCCTTCATCAGTATTCAATCTTACAATCCGGCTCTGCCTCCTTACAAGCCTTCAATACATCTGCCATTACTTTCTTCTCATCCTGTCCATCCTCGAATTCCACATCCATCTTCTGGGTCATAAAGCTTACCGAAGCATCCATAACTCCCGGTGTGTTATTTGCAATATCTTCCATAGTATTGGCACAATTAATGCAATCGACAGAAATATTGTATGTCTTTCCCATAATCTAATCTTCCTTTCTCTTAATGATATGTGTGCAGATGCTTTTTCTTCATCTGCATACGGAATATATAGATGGTGTTGATATCAAATTGCTCCGCACTACATGCTCCCACAATTCTCATAAAACTTAGTAATTCGCACATTTTTCTTTGAAAATGGCTGCTTACTCATGTTTCTTAGCGGGTAACAAGGTCAAAAATCCTCATGCAGTCAAACCTGCATCGGACTTCTGACCTTTTGACCCTGATTTCTATACATATGCTTATTATATGATATGAGGGTCAAAAGGTATTTTGCCCCTCATTTGATATCCTCGAATTGCTCCGCTGTAAAACAGCTCCCGCAATTCTAAAACATTCGGAATCCGCTGATTCCTCATGTTTTGCGGGTCCCAAGTTCAAAAGCCTAATCGTGCAAGCACGAACGGCTTTTTGACCTTTTGACCCTAATATCATTATATTACATTACAAATTATTTATCAATATAATTGACCAATTTTCATTTTTTTATTTGAATGTATTTCCTTATAAAGCTGTCTTATCAAAAGGGAACCTGTTATAGAAGCAATCCTCAAAATAACAAGTTCTCTCATTAAATTAATGTGCCTTAACCTTTGTCCATAAATCAGCACAGTATGACTTAATCTCTGTCTCCTGATATGCGAATACTTCATCCTTGTCATAGCCTACTCTTGTCACATAAGCACTTATTCCCTTATATGTCTCATCCTGCATCTGCTCAAACGCAGCCTTAACAGGTGAAGAATATCCAACCTCTTCAGTATTAGCAAGAGCATTGTCTGAGTCGAGCATAAAATTCATGAACTGGTGTGCAAGCTCTGTCTCTGTGCAGTCCTTTGTTATAACCATGCAGTCACACCAGATATTCGTTCCCTGCTCCGGCTCAATATACGCAAGATTCTCATTTTCAGACATAATGTATGCAGCATCACCGGAATATACGACTGCGATAGCTTTATTTCCGGAAATCATATTATCGATAACGTCATCTCCTACATATACAGGGTCCATTGTATCCCTTTGGCTGCAAAGCCACTGATATGCTTCGTCAAGCTCAGAATAATTCTTTGTGTTCATTGAATAGCCAAGTGCCTTTAAAGCTATCATAAATGAGTCTCTCTCAGAATCATACATATATAACTGTCCCTTATATTTCTCGTTTAAAAGAAGGTTCCAGCCCTCCTTTGCATCCTCCTCGGAAACAACCGTCTTATCATAGAGGATACCTACAGAGCCCCAGAAATAAGGAACTGAATATGTGTTTTCAGGGTCAAAGCTTCTTCCAAGTAAATCAGAAATGATATTGTCTTTGTTAGTGATAAGGCTCCAGTCAACAGGCTGAAGATAGTTTTCCTTTATAAGTCTTTCAATCATATAATCAGATGGAATAAGCACATCATACTTGCTTCCGCTCATGACCTTTGTGTATAGTGATTCATTTGAATCAAAGGTCTCATAGACAACCTTACAGTTATATTCCTTCTCGAATTTTGTGAGAAGTGACTTATCAATATATTCTCCTGCATTGTACACTCTGAGTGTCTTTTTGCCGGATGAGCTGCATCCGCAAAGCGCAAGCGCCGCCATACATATGCACAAAACCAAAGCTGCTATTTTTTTCTTCATTTCAATCTCCATTCTGCCTTCACAGGCTCCATATAGTCAATGATATCCACAGTCTGCTTTCGCTTCCTGCTCATAAAAATTGATGTTTCGCATCATTCTCCGGTGCTTAGCTTGTACCGGACACCGGAGAATAGTCTGTTTTTATTATTTTTCATCTGTCTGCACATTTTCCTGCATAAGCTTCCTGTTCCTGTCGGCACGCTTTTCCTGTCTTTTTTTGACTGCGTCAGGTACAAGATTAACAATAAGAAGTGTCACGATAATGATTACAATAACTATAGCAGACAATGCGTTTATCGTAGGGTTGGTTCTCTTTGTCATGTTATACACAACAATAGAAATATTCGCAACTCCGTTTCCTGTAACGAAATATGATATAACAAAGTCATCGAGTGACATTGTAAATGATAAAAGCATTCCTGCATATATTCCCGGCTTAATCATAGGAACAATGACCTTCGTAAGTGCTTGAAATGGTGTCGCACCTAAATCCATCGCCGCATTTGCCAGATTCGGGTCAAGGCTTCTCACTTTCGGATACACGCTTGTGATTACATAAGGCGTACAAAAACATATATGTGCGAGAAGCATTGTCACATAGCCTCTTTCAATCTTCATCGATGAGAAGAGTATCATAAGACCGATAGCTGTAACTATCTCCGGATTCATAATAGGAATATTGTTAACGTTTATAAGCCATTCCCTGACAACCTTGCGGTTTCTCGAAAGACCTATAGCAGTTATTGTTCCTAACACTGTTGCAACTGCTGTCGCAATCACCGCTATGCTTAAGGACACGCCGACAGCACTCATGATATCCCTGTCTTCGACAAGAGCCTGATACCATCTGAGGCTGAAGCCTGTGAACCTTGTGAGTGACTTTGATGAATTGAATGAAAACACCATTGTCACAATAATAGGTATATAAAAGAAAGCGAAGCATATGATGATATATATAATCGAAGCTAATTTCCCACGTTTTTTCATAGTTTAAGCTCCTCCATTCTCATCAGGGTCTATCTTTTTCATAATTCTTATCATAATAAGAATTGCAACTGCAAGCAGCATAGAGATGGCACTTCCAAAGTTCCAGTCGCCTACCGAAATGAACTGCTCCTCAATGAGATTACCTATAAGTACATACTGTCCTCCACCGAGCAGCTTCGGAATGACGAAGCTTGATATCGAGAGTAAGAACACCATGATTGTTCCGTTTACAACTCCGGGTATGGATAGCTTAAATGTAACCTTCCAGAAGGCTGTCAACGGCTTCGCTCCGAGGTCATATGCCGCTTCTATGAGAGAATGATCCATCTTAGCAAGCGAAGTGTGAATCGGTATGACCATAAACGGAAGAAGGTCACACACAAGACCGATTATGACAGAAAAGTCCGTGTACATCATTGTCACAGGGTCAAGACCTAACAGTGTGAACAATGAATTGATAATTCCGTTGTCTGACAGAAGGCTTATCCACGCATAAGTTCTAAGAAGCATATTAATCCATGTCGGTATAGTTACTGCAAGAATAAGTATGTTCTGTGCCTTTTCACTGTAGCGTGAAATCACATATGCGAGCATATATCCAATCACAAGACATACTATTGTAGTTATCGCACCGAGCTTGAACGAACGGATAAACACGTTCATATAGACCGGCTCGAATATTTTCTTAAAATTATCACCTGTAAACTGTATATTTACAAGACTGTTGCCACCTGTTGTCACAGAATACATCACAATAAGAAACAGAGGCACGACAATCAATATGAATGACCAGATAAGATATGGTTTTACAAGATTTTTAAACTGTTTCATGATATCCTTTCCTTGGGACAGTGGTGTCAGACCCCTGTGTCCCATGCTGTTAGTTCTCCATAGTGTACATTACATGAATATCCTCGTCAGTGAAGCTAAGACCTACGGCTTTTCCGACTTCGTGATAATCTGTCGTATGAATCTTGTAATCACGTCGGCCTGTCTTTACTATAATCTCATAATGAACGCCCTTAAATACTATAGACGCAACTGTTCCGCAAAGCCTGCTCTTGTCAGGCTCTACTATATCTATATCCTCCGGTCTGAGTACAACCTCGACTTCCTCATTCTCCTTAAAGCCTTTATCTACACATGGGAACTCTATTCCATCAAAGCATACAAGACAGTCTCTTATCATATTTCCTTCTATAATATTGGAATCACCTATAAAATCGGCAACAAATCTGTTCTCAGGCTCATTATAGATATCCTCCGGTGAGCCTATCTGCTGTATTATACCATTATTCATTACAACAACCGTGTCTGACATTGACAGGGCTTCCTCCTGGTCATGAGTAACGAAAATAAAAGTAATTCCAACTTCCTTCTGTATCTTTTTAAGCTCGAACTGCATCTCCTTGCGCAGCTTAGCATCAAGAGCACCGAGAGGCTCGTCTAAAAGAAGCACTTTAGGCTCATTTACAAGTGCCCTGGCTATTGCGACACGCTGCTGCTGACCTCCTGAGAGTAAAGTTACATCTCTCTTTTCAAAGCCTTCAAGACCTACAAGCTTTAACATTCTGCTTACTTTCTGGTCAACAACCGACTTATCAACCTTCTTAAGATTAAGTCCGAATGCCACATTGTCATGTACATTCAGAAACGGAAACAGGGCATATTTCTGAAATACTGTGTTAATCTCTCTCTTGTACGGCGGCAGCTTAGAGATGTCTATTCCATTAAACAGTAATTCACCCTTACTAGGCTCCTCAAATCCGGCTATAATTCTTAGTATTGTTGTCTTTCCGCAGCCACTTGGTCCAAGCAGCGTAAGAAACTCATTCTCATATATATTGAGGTCAATCCCTTTGAGTACCTGCTGGTCGTCAAAATTCTTTGTCAGTCCCTTTAATTCAATTATCTTATTGCTCATAATTCTTCCTCCACATTAAAAGCTTGGCGGTGAGCTTACCCATATAATAACAGCTCCGCTCTTTGATTCTATATAATGCTTATACTTAGGCTCAAAATAAAAAGCCTCTCCTTTTTTTGCCTTATATATTTTATTACCTACGATAATGCTGATGGCTCCCGACAATACATACCCGAACTCTTCTCCTTCATGCGGATTATCAGGATATGTAGAACCGCCCGGCTCAAGTGTCAGTCTTATAGGCTCCATAATATTCTTCTGGGCATTTGGAATTATCCATTCTATCTTATTATGAAGCTCTGTGTCTGTCTTTTCAAAATAATCTTCCTTCTTAAATACGACACGATCATCCTCCGTATCGTCAAAAAAAGTCTTCAAATCCGTACCCAGGCACTGCAAAATATCAACAAGCGTCGCTATGGACGGCGATGTAAGGTCACGCTCAAGCTGCGATATAAAGCCCTTTGACAGCTCTGCCCTGTCAGCAAGCTCCTCCTGCGTAAGCCCCTTTAAAACCCTAAGTTCTTTTATCTTACTGCCAATCTGCAATGTGAATACCTCCCGTCCTGCAATGCAAATAATTAAACAAAAAGTTTAGCAACGCTAAACCAAGAATCATTATACATGATATTACTGCCATGTCAAGATACAACACAAATATTGTACATAAAAAAATGGCAGATACAGTAAAATATTTTACCGCATCTGCCTTTGTTAATTATCAGCCAGCTATGACTATTCATCAAACTCACATGTGACAAAGAAACCTCTCGGTGTCTCCTCCACATCGATGACTTTTCCCTGCCTTGCCATAAGTCTTTCAGCCAGACGATAATTGCCCGACATTGCAACCGCCGGTTCTATCGTATAGTAGAAGCTTGAAGGGAGCTTTCCTTCCGTGATGTCCACTATCTGCCCGACTTCAACCTGTCCCGGTCTTTCCATCTTAAACTGCATGGTACGCATTATACTGCCACCTCTTATTCTGCAACATTTAAATTCTTACCCTTAAGTCCGATGAAGCTTCCTTTAGGAAGTCCGCCCTCCTCATGTCCGATAAGCCACTTATTTACTGCCGTGATAAGCGCATCCTCACCACCGCACACAGGACACTTCTCATGCTCTGTCGTAAGCTCAAAGTTCGTTCCTCTAGGAAGAATAACCGCAACCTGAAATCCCTTGTTATCAACACCGCATGGTGCATAGTGAAGTGTAGTCGCATACAATTCCACAGCAGTTCCAGCAGGAACAAGGAATGCTTCCATCTTAGAAGTATCATATGTAAAATCATCCTCTGCATCCCACAGATTGCCAAGAATAAGAATCGCATCGGTAGCTGCCACATTTATCTCTGAGCTTCTATGATACTCCACAGCATTTAACAGCTCGTTATGCCCATTGCAATATCCAATCTGAATCGGAAGCTCACCAAAGAACTTATTCTTTATTTCGGCTGCCACTTCAAGCTTCTCTAAATTCTCAACTGTCGGCTCATACACAACATTCTCCGGAACAAATGTCTCTTTCATCGCATCAACAAGCGTGCCAAAATCAATATTCTTTATAACCCTGCCATACTTTTTAAATCTCTTATCAGCTACAGAAATGATTTCCATACAAAAGCCTCCTATAATTCTAACCGATTACTGCCCCTGATATTTTCTGATATGCTCATCAACAAGAGCCTGATCGGCAAAATAGTTAATCTTCATGGAATTCTTTACATCATCAAGTGTCTTTGACGCTACCTGCCTTGCTGCCTCACTGCCCTTTCTTAATATTTCATATACATATGCTATATCCTTCTCATATTCCTTTCTTCTTGCACGTATAGGATTAAGCTCCTCATTCATGACATTTATAAGGAATTTCTTGACCTTTACATCACCAAGACCGCCTCGTCTGTAGTGAGCCTTGAGTTCATCAAGATTAGCATACTCTGGAAGATATTCCGCAAAATGCTCAGGCTTGCAGAACGCATCAAGATATGTAAATACCATATTGCCTTCAATCTGTCCCGGATCCTCAACTCTGATATGATTAGGGTCTGTGAACATATTTCTCATAATCTTTTCCTTGACATCAGCCTCAGACTCAGCTAGATAAATGCAGTTGCCCAAAGACTTGCTCATCTTAGCTTTTCCATCAATACCCGGAAGTCTTAAGCATGCCTTGTTATCCGGAAGAAGTATCTCCGGCTCAACAAGAGTATCTCCGTATATCCTGTTAAAGCTTCTTACAATCTCCTTTGTCTGCTCAAGCATCGGAAGCTGATCCTCGCCTACCGGAACTGTTGTTGCCTTGAATGCGGTTATATCGGCAGCCTGACTTATAGGATATGTGAAAAATCCTACAGGGATGCTCGTCTCAAAGCCACGCATCTGTATCTCAGACTTAACTGTAGGATTGCGCTGAAGTCTTGAAACTGTCACAAGATTGCTATAGTAAAATGTAAGCTCTGTAAGCTCCGGTATCTGCGACTGTATAAATAATGTAGATTTTGCCGGGTCAAGTCCCACCGAAAGATAATCAAGTGCAACCTCAATTATGTTCTGTCTTACCTTCTCCGGATTATCTGCATTGTCGGTAAGTGCCTGTGCATCGGCAATCATTATAAAAATCTTATCGTATTCACCTGAATTCTGAAGCTCAACTCTTCTTTTGAGAGAGCCGACATAATGTCCAATATGAAGTCTTCCAGTAGGTCTGTCACCTGTCAAAATAATCTTTCCCATAAAATCTCCTCCAATCAGCAAGCGCATATTCACACCGCATGCGCTATGCAGTCTCTGTCAATGATATCCGCAAGCTGCTTTCGCTTCCTGCTCGTAAAATACTTACTAGTAAATATATCTCTATTTTTTACTTTAGTCAATGTGTTTCAATTCAATCCCCTAAAGCCTTTTCCGATAATCTCACTACTGTTAGTTATCATGATAAAAGTGTCTTTGCCGTGATTAAGTTTTATGTAATTTCTAAGCTCAACCGCCTGTCCTCTCTTTAACACAGTGAGGATGACATACTTCTGCTTGTGTGTAAATGAACCCTCGGCCTTGAATGTTGTTGCGCCCTTTCCAAGCTCATTGTGAATGAACATAACAATATCATCCGGCGAATCGGTGATAATCGTAAAGTATTTACATAGATTGACATTCTCTATCGTTCCGTCAATAACGAGCGTCTTTGCCATAAGTCCGACAAATGAGAAGAGTCCTGTCTCAATATCAAATACCATGCATGCCGCTACAGTGATAGCGAGGTCCACAATAAAAAGTGCGACACCGATATTAAAGCTTGTGTATTTTTTTAATATCATCGCAATTATATCCGTTCCTCCGCCTGAAGCATTCATGTTGAACATAATCGCCGCACTCACAGCAGGAAGTACTATCGCAAATATAAGTTCGAGCACAGGCTGGTTAGTGAGCGGTCCGCTCATCGGAAAGAGCTTCTCACACACACTCAGACCGACTGAGGTCAGCACACTCACATACACTGTCTTTATTCCAAAGCTTTTTCCCAAAAAAATAAACCCCACAACGAGCAGTACCATATTGATGACAAATGTAAACCACGCAGGCGAGTATGGCAGCACTGCACCTAAAATAACCGAAATACCTGTGACTCCTCCGAACGAAAAATTGTTCGGGAACTTAAATACATACACACCGATTACCAGAACCATGGTGGCAAGAGTAAGCATCAGATACTCAAGTGCAACCTGTCCAGCTTTTGTTTTGACCTCCATAACCAAATCCTTTTCCTTTTTTATTTTTTCTCGATGCAGCTACAGAATCAATGCTTCGAAGCTCTATCCTGTACTTAGTGTATACCGGACACCGGGCAAAAGAATTCTGTATTCCGCACCATAATATATAGCCCGCATATTATAACATACATATTACATGATTTCTATAGAAGATTCGCACGCAAAACATGCCATTACGAGTCCTTACAGTCAATGATATTCGCAATCCTCTTCTGCTTCCTGCCCATAAAAAAGCGCCGCTTTTCATCTCTATCCGGTACTCAGCCTGCATCCGGCACCGTTAGAAAGATTTTACCACATCCAAAAGCGGTAATGGTCTTCTCTTTTATTAAATAAAGTCAATCATTTTCAAATATCTTTGCAAAATTATAATTTAAGGTTGCGATGAGTATTTTAATGTGATAAAGTATTAATAAATTATAAAAAATCTATAAACAAATCAGGAGGAGTTATTATGTTTTGTCCTAATTGTGGAACCAAGCTTGAAGATGGTTCATTATTCTGCGGCAGCTGTGGAGCTAAGTTAGCTGAACCGACACAGACTGCTGCAACTTCATCCGCAGCATCAGCTCCTGTTACACCGGGTAAGCCGCTCGTATCCTTTAAGATTGGAAATATGGATTTTTCAATCGTCAAGGAAAACATTTACTTCACAGGTCTTATAGCTGCTATAGTAGCGTTCATTGCTCTGTTTTTACCTTATATCACCTGTTCAATAAATGTATTTGGCGAGAAGGCGAAGGAATCCTTGAATTTCTTCTCCGGAACAACGAGCAATGCTGTATTCATCACTATAGTACTTATTGTATACATAGCTCTTAACCTGTTTGGCAAGAAGCTGGGTTCACGTATAGCTTCCTATGTAGCACTTGCTTTTTTTCTTATCACAATAATAGGAATTAAGAGCGACATATCCGATGCCCTTGATATGATTGGCTATTTTTCAGATGCCGTAAAGGTATACCCTAGCATTGGTTTTTACATTGAGCTTATTGCGATGATAGTGATGTCCTTCGGCTCACTTATCAAGTCCAAGCTTCTTCCATTGATAATAAAGAAATAATACCTTTTAGCCCAATATTATGATATTTTAGAAATAATGTTCTAAAGCTATTAATATTGATAAACATATCCCATAAGTGATATTCAGAAAACAATAAGACCATGAATATATGCTAAATACAACATAAGCATTATATTCATGGTCTTATTATTTTACATCTTACTAATTACTATCTACTGTGTCACCTCAGCCGCAAGCTGAAGGTCATACAGCTTTCTGTACACACCGTTCTTGGCAAGAAGCTCCTGATGATTTCCGGACTCCACTATTCTTCCCTTATCCATAACCATAATCTTGTCAGCATGCTGGATAGTTGATAATCTGTGGGCAACCATGATTGTGGTTCTTCCCGTCATAAGCTTTTCCATCGCCTCGGTTATAAGGCTCTCCGTCTCCGTATCGATATTGGCTGTCGCCTCGTCGAGTACTAGAATTGATGGCTTATATGCGAGAGTTCTTGCAAATGATATTAGCTGTCTCTGTCCAGCTGAGAGTGTTGAACCTCTCTCCGTGACAGGCTCATCGTAGCCTCCCGGCATTTTGCTTATAAAGCTGTCGGCATTTACATATTTTGCTGCCGCCTTAATCTCATCGAGGGTTATATTCTCGTTTCTGAGTGAAATGTTGCTCTTGATATCCCCTGTGAAAAGGAATACATCCTGCTGTACCTGGCCTATAGCTCCGCGAAGCACATCAGTATCAATGTCCTTGATATTCACACCGTCTATAAGAATCTCACCCTTCTGGATGTCGAAGTATCGTCCTATAAGATTGAGAATTGAGCTCTTTCCGGCTCCCGTAGCTCCTACAAATGCCACCTTTTCGCCCGGATTGATTGTGAAGCTTACGTCCTTTAGGATGTACTCATCCTTCTCATATGCAAACCATACATTCTTAAACTCAATCTTTCCATCAAGCTTGACATCGACAGGATGTGCAGGATTCACAATCTCCGGCTTGACATCAAGAATCTGGAACATCTTCTCCGCCGATGCGAGTGATGACTGGAGAGTTCCGAACTGCTCAGCAAGCTCCTGAATCGGATCAAAGAATGAACTGATATAATTGATGAACACATACAAGGTTCCGATTGATATCGCACCGCCAAGTACAAGGCTTCCGCCACGTCCTACGATTATCACAAGTGCCACAATCGACAAAAAGTAAATTACAGGTCTGAATATGGCAAATATCATCATCTCTCTATATCCGGCCTTATAAAGCCCCATGCTCTTATCTTCGAACTCAGCGTACTTTTCTTTCTCGCGGGTGAATATCTGTATAAGCTTCATACCTGAAATATTTTCAGACAGAAATGTGTTGATATCCGTAATCTTATTTCTTGTCATTCTATAAGCCTGTCTTGACAGATGTCTGAATATAAAAGTCAGCACTCCGATGAGAGGCAGAAGTAAGAATGAATAACCTGCAAGCTTCACATTTATCGACAGCATTACAACAGCATATCCGATAATCTTCACAATATTCTTAAAAAGTCTTACCAGAACGCTTGAGAACATCTCATTCACTGCCTCAGTATCGTTGGTAACTCTGGTTACAAGCTTCCCTACAGGCTGTGTGTTAAAAAAGCTTAGCGAAAGGCTGTGAATATGTGCAAAAAGCTCTTCTCGCATCTTATATATTATATCCTGTCCAAGCTTCTGTAAGAGATATGTCTGCAATGCATTTAACACAAAACCGGCAAGCAAAGCTAAAAGGTATAGTAAAGCTGCATGGCATATTCCTGTAAAATCAAAATGTCTAAGCTGCTTTAACTCTTCTCTTGAAAGACACTTAGCGTCCTTTGCATATTCTGACAGAATATCAGGCCCTGCTTTTTCTAATATTTTACACTCATCCGATGTTATATTCTCCGCCATATAATAATTGTCATTATATAGGAACATCTGGTAGAACGGGCCGCTCTGATTGTCGGCATTATAGCTCTTACTGATATACACATCGCCGTATCTTACCGCTCCCTGCGCATTCTCATCAACTATGGCATATGGATTATAATATCCATTAATATAATAGTCTATCGCATTTCCGATAATAATCGGTTTATAAAGCTCAACAGCTGTTATCAAAAGTACCATGACAGATACTATGAGCATTGTAAAAGCATGTGGTTTAAGATATTTTAGCAATCTCTTCATTATTCAGCCACCTCCCCGCTCTTAGTTCCTTTGGCTGCCTCAAGCTGCTGCTTGTCAAACATGCTTTTATAGATACCGTTTTTAGCCATAAGTTCATTGTGGTTCCCAATCTCAACAGCCTTACCGTCATCAAGCACCATAATCATATCCGCATTCTGTATTGTGGAAATTCTATGCGCTATAAGTATTGTTGTCCTGCCTTTTCTGTTCTCTTTAAGATTCTTAAGTATATGCTCCTCAGTGTCCGTATCGACAGCCGAGAGTGCATCGTCAAGTATAAGCACAGGCGCATCCTTCATGAGCGCTCTTGCGATTGAGCTTCTCTGCTTCTGACCTCCCGAGAGCGTCACTCCTCTCTCTCCGACTATAGTCTCATAGCCATCCGGGAATGCCACGATATTGTCATGTATGCATGCCGCTTTTGTAGCTTTTATTACTTCATCCATATCATCACCGTCAGCTCCGAATGCTATATTATGCCTGAGACTGTCGGAAAACAGGAAATTGTCCTGCGGAACATATGCAATATTCGCTCTTAATACATTTAGAGGAATCCTGTTTATATCCCTGCCATCGATAAGTATCATTCCCGGCTTGGTATTGTACAGATGAAGCAGAAGATTCACAAGCGTACTCTTGCCATTACCTGTTCTTCCGATTACTGCAAGCGTAGTTCCTGCCGGAACATCAAGGCATACATCATCAAGTGTCGGTTCAGTATGTCCATTGTGAACAAATGTAAGATGATTAAAGGTTATATGTCCATCAATCTTCTCCACATTATCTGCATCAGGGTCATCAAAAATCTCCGGCTTTTCGTCTAACACTTCCTTTACACGCTTTGCCGATGCAAGTCCCTGCGACATTGTTGTGATGCTCTCTCCCGCTGCAATCATCGGCCACACAAGCATCGTAACGTATTGGTTAAATGCCACAAAACGGCCAAGTGTTATATCGCCGACAAGCGCTAAGTAGCCGCCGTAAAGAAGTGTTATAAGGCTGCTCGCACCGATAATAACATCAAGAAGAGGCATAACTATCGCCTGAAGCTTGGCAACACTCATATTCTTGTCGCGCGACTTATCATTGTACTTTAAAAAAGCCTTCAGCTCAGCTCTCTCCTGCACAAATGCTTTTATTACACGCACACCCGAAAAGCTCTCCTGAACCATATCGGTGAGGTCTGAAAGAGCCTCCTGCTTCTCATTAAAGCGCTTTTTCATTATCGCACCGTAGTAGAACTCTCCTCCAAAGATAAAAAGCATAGGGATTATTGCGAGCAGTGTCAGCTTCAAATCGACATAGAAAATCATCTGGCATATTACCATAACAGCCATAACAGTCGCATCGAATGCGGAGATAACCGCCATTCCTATCGCTGAACGAATCGAATTGAGGTCATTTATAAATCTCGACATCAAATCACCTGTCTTATGCTCGTTATAGTACTCAACAGACATATCTTCCAAATGCGAGAACATATCATTTCTCATCTCATACTGAATCTTTCTTGCCGCTCCAAATAAAAAGAGCCTCCACAAAAAACGTCCCAAGGCAATTATCGCACCGACAATCAAAATCACGCCTATTATCTTCAAAAGTCCCGACATCCCAAGTGTATGTGCCGTAAGACCATCCGTAACCTCTCCTGTCAGCCTCGGTATATACAAATTCAAAAAGTCAACAACAAACAATGTAAATATACCGCCAACATACTGCCACTTGTGCCGCGATATATATTTCCATAAAAATTTAAATTCCTGCATACGCTTCCTCTCTTTTTGGGACAGTGGGGTCAGACCCCTATGTCCCATCTGTAACGCTTAAATAAGAGGAGTTTCGCCATGCGAAACTCCTCTTTTAATTAATTAGTCTGTTTTTTCTGCCTGCTAAACAGCTTTATTGCAAAATATGTTATGCAGGACATCGCAAATGTTATTGCAAAACATACAAAATCACCTTTGAATGATACATAATGCATGCTCACCTTGCTCTCAATAAACTCCTGATAACAATACATCTCCAGACTTATCGTTCCAAAAAAACATATTACTCTTACAATTCCTCTGCCTGCCATAAACTTATCAAGCAGATAAAATAAAACAGGAAGAAGTAGTACAATTCCAAATGCTACGAATATATTAGCAAGTGCATTCTGTGCCGGTATAAAAGAAGCAATCCTGTCCGTGTTAAGACAGTATGTATATATCACTCCTCCTATAGTTGATATAGCCGCAATAATATATGCCACCGGCTTTTTCCACGCATCCTCATATTCGAGCCTTCCTACGCAAAAGCCAAGAGTAAATACCGGCACTCTGTTAAACAATGCCGATAAATCTTCCCTAAGATATTTCTTAAAGACAAAAAGACTTACGACTTCAAGCAATATGACTATTGATGTAAATGTAATATAATGCTTTCTCTTATTGAATATAAAGAAATAAAACGGTGCAATTATATACAATGCAATTATTGCTGCTATATACCAGAGATATGAATATATATTATATCTGAAATTGTTATAGGTTGTTATATTACCGACAAATGTCCTGAATGTCCAATTCTGTGCATATGCAATAATAATTGTTACCGGAAGAAATACACAGTATATTCTGTATAATCTCTTCTTTATATATGCAAAGTAATCTTTAACACCATGAATCTCTTTTTTCTTGAAATGATAATATAATCCGATTCCTGAAAGCAGCATGAATATGTCTACTCCGCAAAATCCATTTCTTTTTATGTACCATGCAATACCATGTATCAGTCCATCGCTATTTTCAAATAACATGGTTCCGCAGTGGAAATACCATATCCATAATGTTGCAAAACCCATAAGAGCCGTGCGGTAACGACTTATCTTCATTCTGTTTTCTACCCCATACTATTACATAATTTCGTAAATCCAGCCCTTAGGTGCCTCGATACGTCCCATCTGGATACCTGTAAGTGTATCGTAAAGCTTCTTAGTAACAGGACCCATATCGCTCATGCCGCTTGGAAGGCAGATTTCTGTGCCATGGTCAACAATCTTGCCGACAGGTGATATAACAGCCGCTGTTCCACAAAGACCACACTCTGCCATATCCTTAAGCTCTGCCTTAGCAACAGGTCTTTCCTCAACCTCAAGTCCAAGATAATCCTTGGCAACAGTGAGAAGTGAACGTCTTGTTATTGAAGGAAGAATGCTTCCGGACTTAGGTGTTACAACCTTGCCATCCTTAGTTACAAATATAAAGTTAGCTCCGCCTGTCTCCTCAACATATGTTCTTGTAGCAGGATCAAGGTACATATTCTCATCGAAGCCATGCTCATGTGCATCAACAATGTTGAAAAGGCTCATTGCATAGTTAAGACCAGCCTTGATATCACCTGTTCCGTGAGGAGCTGCTCTGTCCACATCCGATACTCTTATTGTAATAGGCTTAGCGCCGCCCTTAAAGTAAGGTCCTACAGGAGTTGTGAAAATTCTGAACTGATACTCTGTTGCAGGCTTAACACCGATTACAGGATTACTTCCGAACATATATGGTCTGATATAAAGCGTAGCACCGCTTCCGTAAGGTGGAACATATGCCGCATTAGCCTCAACTGTCTTTAAAACAGCATCAACGAACTTCTCTTTAGGGAAAATAGGCATCATAAGCTTCTTACATGAATTCTCCATTCTCTCACCATTGAGGTCAGGACGGAATGTAACAATCTTACCCTGCTCTGTCGTATATGCCTTAAGTCCCTCAAAACATGTCTGTGCATACTGGAGAACACCTGCACACTCACTGATAACTACCTTATCATCTTCTGTGAGCGCACCGTCATCCCATGCACCTTCCTTATAATTAGCTACAAATCTCTTATCAGTCTTAATATAACCAAAACCGAGACTTGTCCAGTCGATATTCTTCTTTTCCATCTAACCAATCCTCCTTGTTTTTGCGAAGCAAAAATCCGAGTCCTATGACGAGGAGAGGATTTAGCCTCCTTGTTTTTGCGAAGCAAAAATCCGAGCCTATGCGAGGAGAGGATTCTGCCTCCTTGTTTCTAAGGAAAACGCGTGCCTGTGTGGCAGAGGATTTTCCCAGTAATAAAATAATTGCCGCATTGCGGATATGTTTAAATAATACCCCCTTGTTTGTACTGCGTCAAGATGCATCATTAAATTTTTATTTTGGGACACTGGTGTCAGACCCCTATGTCCCATGCTGGGACAAAGGGGTCTGACACCAGTGTCCCAAGTATGTTCTACACTATAATATCAGCCGTTTCAAATCTGATTACTTTATCAAGCTCTTTTAGCGGCATCTCAACCTGATATCCAACCTTTCCTGCGCTGAAAAAGATTGTTTCATAGTCATAGGCGGTCTTTTCGCCATCATCCTGAGCCTCTTTAGACGGCACATGGAATACAGTTCTGAAAAATTTCTTCATTCCAATCGGTGAACAGCCGCCATGGATATAGCCTGTGAGCGGTAGCAGCTCCTTTGCCTTTAACATCTCAATCGACTTCTCACCTACAGCCTTTGCCGCCTTCTTCAAATCAAGCTCCTCTGCAACAGGAATCACAAACACATAATGATTACCTGTCTTTCCTGTTGTCACAAGCGTCTTAAACACACGCTCTTTGTCCTGTCCGAGTATTGTCGCTACCTCAGTTCCGCTTATTGCCTGCTCCGGGTCATAGCTGTGCGGTGTATACTTTACCTTCTTCTGGTCAAGTATACGCATTACATTTGTCTTTTCTTCTTCCTTTTTCATAACAAGCCCTCGTTTTTTTC